>Ga0325404_1000933_pt1 | contig 30105 bp, 7 predicted proteins | sample PopdelMetagenome_18_FD_205664 | JGI IMG/M metagenome (GOLD analysis project Ga0325404, IMG submission 205664) | Populus deltoides microbial communities from Bellville, Georgia, United States - Xylem-Control-R1 | ecosystem: Host-associated > Plants > Phyllosphere > Stem > Wood/Secondary xylem...
AGCAGCGGAAACGAGAGCAGCACCTCTTCCTGCAACAACTCCTTACAAGGATGTGCTTGTTGGCCAGCCATGATTTTATAGAATCATCTAATAGCAACACCAATTATCGTTTTGGTTTCTTTAATACTTTGTATTCTGATATCTTTTCTTTCTTCTTGTTTTTTTTTTTTTTTTTTTGAAAATTTTATCTGCTCTTTTGGTCTCCCATCACTGGCCTTTAGCATATTACATGCCATTTTGTCCAGTTTATATTCATGTTACAGATGACACGGATTTTCATCAGTAGACATATATGGAATTTTGTAATGTGAATTGTGTTTGGCCAAGATTGACATTTTGAGATGATATTCTCGATGACATTGTCTTGTGAAAATAAACCACATCCCTGCGGAAACCTTCATATACAGCTAAATAATCTCATTTTGCTTATGATTTTTTCATAATAATACTAATAATAATGGGATTTGGGAGCTTATATATGTTGGTTTTTCTTCAATGTTAATTTTTTAAAAAAAAACACTGGTATTCAAAACCTATTAAATCTCAATTAATTTGATGAAGCCAGATCGATCCACTAAAAAATAATTTTTTTTATATTTCATACACTTGACAAACCACTTATCCAACCACAACGTTAATTTGTTGGTTTCTTCACTATGTCTAGACTAGTTCAATCATTTATCAGCAACATTCTATGATATTTTGGTTTCTTGTGGTGTTTAATTTATAGCTAGCTACGGTCCAATCCAATTGATGTTATAGATGACTGATAAAGTACTTAAATTAATATTGTCAAAATAGATAGTTGATTTGATATGCTATTGATGGAACACCAGACAAGGGACACGGTTTCTTCACAACCTATTACTTTTCGGTTAGCTAGGCGATGTGACATATCCAAGCTTAAGTTATTAGAGTTATTTCAATTTATTAATTAAATATAAAATAATGTAGGTTTATACACACACACACACTAATAAAACGTACCCTTGCCAGCCACCCCTGCCAAAACTCATCTACTGTCCAGATCAGACGCCGGAGGCTCGCCACGACAGACCAACCAGAAAAACAATATAGGGCCTACATTTCAAAGTATTAAATGCCAACGTCGAAAGGAAGGACTAGTTTTCTACATTAAATTGCATATACACAAAAGGAAATGCGAACACACACACACACACACACACACTAACGCATGAGTACGGGTAGGCATGATTAGCTAGTTGTTTCTTGTTAATTTCCCTTGCTGCTTGGATATGGCTTTGGATCATGTTTGCATCAAGTCTTTGTCAGTTTTTTACTTTTTTGATTTTTGACTATTTTGGTTTGTTTTTTGTCTTGTTTTGTTGGGTATAGTACCCTCGTATTTGTGTATATTATTTTCTTTTCTTGTACATATTAATCTTTTCCAAAATACAAAATTAATATCTTTTATTTTATATATTTTTTTTCTTCTAGAAATCTAAAGGAACATAAGCATTACTTCACTTTACTTCATCCTTGAAGTCCTTTGATATATATGTATAAGCCAGCTTGTTATAATTACATCCTACCTCCTCGTTTCAGGCTTCTTCCACTGGCCTGCTGGAAGCATCATCAGCTCTCACCTTGAAGATGATGGTGCAGTCGCACTTCTTGAGGAACACGTAGATTATGAAAGCGAGTAGAAAGAGGAGGCTCCCAGCAGCTCCTCCTTTAAGAGCCAAAGATTGGCCTCCGATATTGGTGGAGTACTCTTGGGCAGGCGGGTGATTGCTGTAGCCGTCCATAACTCAACTAATTAAAAAAAAAGAAACGATTAAAAGACAATTAGTAATGTTCAAAGTGAGATCAGAAATCGACAGGATGCCTTACCTAATTGAGGCAAAAGCAGGAGCAAAGAGTATATATAGAGTGTAGAGTAGAGAGAGGGTGCTGAATTGATATTGCCTTGTGAGAGGAGGTGTTATAGAGGAGGCCAACTTATAAAAAATACATTTTCAAGTGATTGATGTGCAAAGAAAATGATGTGGGTGCTGTAGCCACGAAGTTATAGGGGCCCCACAGGAAATTAACGAAAGTGAACGGAGTCTTTATACAGGAGTATTTCGGTATCTGTACACGGGAGTATTTCGGACGGGAGTATTTGTTTATGTCGTAGCTTTTATTTTTATTTTTTAAAATATTTTTTATTTAAAAAATATTAAATTAATATTTTTAGATTTTTTTAATTATTTTAATGAGTTAAAGTAAAGAATAAAAAAAATAATAAAATATATTTTTAATTAAAATATATTTTTAAAAAATATATTGTACCGTATTATAAACACCCTTAGTAACTGTTTAAAATTGTTATTGTGGTTGATTTAAAAAATATATTTTATTTAAAATATATTAAAATAATTTTTTTATTTTTAATACGTAAATTAAAATATAATCAAGGTTCTACCTTTTTATTTAGGCAGTGGTTTTTTGTTGGGGATTTAGGTTATTTTTTGGCTCCTCGTTCCTTTCTTCTTCTTCTTCTTCTTCTTCTTCTAGCTGGTTTAGTTGGCTTTCAAAGATAATAATCTTCTTAATGCTCATAATTTTACTTCAGATCAATGGAAAAATCGGAGATTTTTGCAGGGGTTGTTGGAATGCAGCTTTCAAAGATAAGAGTGGTTTCTCTCATTAATTATGGGAAAATAGGCTTTCAAACAAGGTGCGTTTTCTTCAAACTATTGTACTTTCGGGCACCTCCCTTCAAACTTGAATGGTAAATTATGTTATTATCATAATATTAGTGGATGTTATTTTTTTAATATATTAATTTTACCAATATTTTGATATTTTACATGGAAACATATCCAACTCACATGTTAGTTTATGAGAAAAAAATGAATGGATGAAATGTAATCAAATGAATATCAATTAAAACACCCTATAGCTCAGCAGCTTTTTTATGAGATTTCTTCCTTTGAAACAGAGAATTACATTTCTCTCAAACGACCAAACAAAATTCTCAAGAAAGCTAAAATTTGACCCAGCAAAAAAATAAATAAATTACAATATGAGTACAACATGTTATTTTAGAAAAAAACATGTAAAAACGGATACCACGAGAAGGATACCTTCCTGACTCTTTCTTTAAAAAGTGTGTGTTGGGAATAGGGGTGAGCAAAAAATAAAAAACCGATTAATCCAAGAAAATTAGAGAAAAAATTGAAAAAATAAAACCGTGAAAAAAAACCGATTAAACCGATTAGAATATTTAAAAAAACTGACCAGTTCTCGGTCTCATAATCTTGAAACTGAAAAACCGAACTGAACCGAAATTAATAAAAAACTGAACCAAATCGAAACCAAACCCATTAGAAATTAAAAAAAAAACAAAAAAAAACAATATAATTTTTTGTTTTTAATATAAAAAAACTAAATCAAAGCAAAATCGACCGAACCAAATAGAACCAAAATTGGTCGATAGGGTTTCAGTTTTTGTTCTAAAATAACCGAACCAAAACCAGTCGGTTTGAACCAGTTTTGGTTTTTTTTTTTTTGAAATTGATTATTTTTATAAATAAAAACCAAAACAAACCAAAATAAAATAATCAACCCTAGTTGGAAAGTAATTAATTAATTAAAATTGTGTCATCTATATATGTGTGTGTGTTTATATAAGTATGTATGTACATGTTTGTGGGAGGGTCATCTGTGGATCCTGGTCCCACTCAACCTTTGCCAGACAGAAACTCGGTGGTCTTCATTCTTGACAGACTTCAAAAGTGGGTGTTGTTTTTAGCTACTTTTCTATATATAATCAACTAATCAAGTGAAAAAAAGGATGCTTTTACTTATAAACACGATAGAATTAATGAAGATCTTATTACTTGAATAAGTTAACAAGTGAAAGAAACAATATAAAAGGAAAATTCACATATACAAATAAAAACATCGGCATAATTTTTTCTTTAGTTTATTATAGTGATATTTATTGATCAAATTTTTTCATTGTTAATTTTATCAATAAATATTGACCGAAATATTTCAACGGTATATATTGAAGGAATCATAGTAAGAAAAGAAGAGAAAAAAATTTGAAATAATACGATGATGTGTTTTTTATCCAGGACTGATTTGTTTTTTATTCCACAATAACCCCATGAATGACGAACCAACATGATAACCTATACACTTGATCCCATGTAAAATAAAATAATAGAGCTAATTGTCAAGATTTTGTGCTATCCCGACATTATACTTCCTGCAAAGGTTCATAAATAAATATTTGTTACCAGGGATAATAAGATTAAGTTGGTAAAGATTGTAATAAAAAAAATCATTTCAAAAGAAAGAGATGAATGTCCAATTACTTTTTTTTAGCTTAAGGACTTTAATTGGAGACATTATTTAAACTCGAACACAAAACTCACGCAATCATTTAATTAAGCTCGGAAGTCTTTTCTTCCTTTTAATCTTAATGAATGAAGTCGATTTTATTAATTAGACAAGACAATAATCAAATCTAAGTAACTTTGCAAGTAAATAATTATTTTAAAACAAAAATTAAAAGAAACCGTTGGTTTGGTTAAATAGAAAAGACAATAATTAGCACATCGGGGTTAACTTGGAATCCTCTCGATATAACCCCTAGCTCGAGTCAAGTTTTTTTAAAAAATTAATTTGGAGCTTGGTAACTTATGATTTAATTAAAATATGATTAGACTTTTTAAAAACATTCTTCAAAAAAAAATTATATTTATTTTTTATATGCATATAAAAATTATAACAATATTATTTTAGATTAACCCGAATCAAGTTTAATCATTATAACTCATAACCCTTATGATTAAAAGTCAATTAGTAATGTTAGTGGGATTAGAATGTAAGATGTCACCTACGTAAATAAGATAATGAAATATTAAATTGTTTAATAAATATCAATTCTATATCCGAAAAATTTTGAAATTTAAAGCACCAGCCATGTCACATGACAGAAACCATTGACTAATCCGAAAAATTTGGAATATTTGATGGGCATGTGCTGCAGTGGCTGACTTTTGCCTCGTTTTCGTTCTTTATTTCTTTGCTTGTTCAGCTGGCATTCAACGTTAAGAATCGGCACCAGTACTCATAAAATATTGTTTTGTTCTCTGCATGTGTTCTTATACTATTTTTCTGGGAGTGAGAGTAGTGATGATCATCTGGTTCAGCCGATTTTTTCCCCTTTTTTTTTTATCTTTGAAGTTTCTTAATGTATGAAGACAAGTTTATTAATAAGAAAATACAATAATCAGATGTTCTAAGAACTTTGCAAGTAACAAAGTTTTAATTTGTACCCAAAAAATTAAATTAAAGCAGCAGTTGAGAAGAACTCGCGATCAGCCATAAGCCCTTTACCACAGGAAAAACCCAAATCAAGAATTGATACAGGACAGGATATTCAAAAGGAGAGAAAGCGAAGGGACGACGGGAACATACCTTAAATAAAAATGAAAAGAGATAAGGGTTGCGAATATAAGTAAATAAAGACAAAAGGATATTGCATAAAATCTTTTTATTTGATGGCTAATTCAAAGTTTAGTTCTCTGTGTTTTATACTTTGATCTTCTTAAAAATTTGTTCTGCTATAACAAAATTTAAATTTTGACCAAAATTCCTAATTCAAAGAATAAACATCACCGTCTTGAATTATTAAAAAAAAAAAAACCATACGACGCACTCTGGAATAATGCCCACTGAATCTGAGGAGAATGAGAGCAATGCCTATTTATGAGCAATGTTTCCCGTCTAGACTAGTTCAATCATTAATCAGCAACATGCATTCCATGAAATTTTGGTTTCTGTGGTGTTTAATTTATAGCTAGCTACGGTCCCATCCATATTGATGTCATAGATGACAGATAAAATACTTAAATTAATATTGTCAAAATAGATAGTTGATTAAATTGCATATACACGAAAGGAAATGCGAACACACACACACACACACACACACACACGTGTGTGTGTGTGTGTGTATTAAATGCCACCGTCGAAAGGACTAGTTGTTGTTCTTTTTTTTTTTTGTTAATTTCCCTTGCAGCTTGGATATGGATTGTCGCATATTCCAGGCAGCGTGATCATGTCTGCATCCAAGTCTGAACGCGATCATGTTTGCATCAAGTATTTGTCAGTTTTTTTTTTTTTTTTTTTGACTATTTGGTTGTCTTGTTTTCTTGGGTATAGTACTCTCGTATTTGTGTATATTATTTTCTTTTCTTATTCATATTAATCTTTTCCAAAAAAAATGATATCTTTCATTTTCTATTTTTTTTTTCTCCTGGAAATCTAACTTCATTAATTAACCATGTGCAGTGCAGAAATTTCTTCAACAACCCTCACTACATACCAAGTACTAACAGCCAAATCTTAACATTTTGCAAATAAAGATTCTCTCTGTCACAACCAAAATGATAATCAAATCCAACGATCCAATCCTTTAGTTTTATATCGTGCATACGGGATCGAGGCGCCACGCTGCTTCCGTCTTTAATGGCCTTTTTGATTGAAGACTTTAATTTGTTCCTATAATTTTAGAGAGAAATCTTAATTTGAGTTTCTATAGAACAATTTGATTCAGGTTAAACTACTAATTAAGTTTTAGGTGATAGAAGAACAAATATAGTTTGTAAACCTCCCACGTTGGATGTCCGCAAAGGAGAACGTGCTTTTCCTAGCCGTTACTTTATTATGTAAAAATTTAATTTTTTTTACCGTCTTTTTTAGAATTCAAATAATGTCGTGTAAATTTATTTATTAATCAAAATCCAGTTTTTAAGATTATGATTAATAACAATTTAGTATTGTATGAATGCTTTTTTTTAATTATTGAATTCCAAGATTTAATAATCAGATTCTAATAAACATAAAAGTCTTAATAAAAAAAAAGACTCAAACTTTTGCTATAGGTAGTAATCTTCTAAAGCAAAAGGAAAGAAATGTATAAGAATGTAATATCTTTTCATTATTTGGGAGGAGAACAGAAAATGAAGGTAACGATACTCCAAACAATACTTATTATTATTATTAGTCCAGTAGTCAAATGCATTGCGTCTTGAAAGCCCACGCACACCTGATCGTAGGAAAATTCTTCAACCTTAACGTTGGTTTTAATTTCTTTTTTTTTTTAATTTCTTAAATCGGAAATATTTAACTAAAATTTGAAAAATATTTGATGAGAAGCCGACTCGAGGCATAGGTTTAATTCCTTGACACCGAATCAAGTGGACACAGACGGCCTAGAATTTTTAAACAATGCATGAAAAGTTTATATACTCATGAAACATTGTTCACTTATTTATTAATTAATATTATTTATGAGATAAGCTTATTATATTTTAATTTTTATAGTCTTAAACGCTAATGTTTTGGTTATAAAAATTCATTTTTTATATGTTTCCACGAAGGATCCGAGCTATTAGTTAACTGATTCAGGTTGAGCTTTTTTAACTTAAAATTGACCTAGTAGATTTTTCGAGTCGGTGGACCAAGATAGCAAATTCCCCAGAATCATAGAGATAAGAGAAAGGAGAAAGGCCCCATTGAAAGGAAAAGGCACCATGTCTTTTTTGCAAAGTTTTGACCATCCAAGAATAACCAGATCAACCATACACAAAACAAATTTGAAGATACCGCAGCAAACTGTCAAGTCTTGACTGCTAAGCAGGTAGCCTTGCTGCTGCTATCAACTTTATTCATATCAGAAAATAAAGAAACATAAGCATTACTTCACACAAGTTGCCTCCTTGATGAGGGCGACTCCTCCTGCAGTATATGTATACACGTCAAAATAAATAAAAGTTTTAATAATTAGAACATAACCAATTCAATCATTTGTATGAAACAGAAGAGACAACAGGAACATACCTTAAATACAAATTAATGAAACGAGAGAGAGAGAGAGAGTTCCAAATATAAATAAATAAATAAAGACAATAGGATCTAAACATTCTATTACGAGAAATACGATTAAATTTTTCAGTGTAACCATAAAAAAATAAAATCACGGTACTAGCTTCTTCAAACTGCCAATTCCCATTTTCGCATGGCAAAGCTGCTAAACAAGTCATGCTTAACAGAAACATAAGAACCATCAAACATCACTTCATCCTTGAAGTCCTTTGATATATATATATATATATATATATATATAAGCCAGCTTGTTATGATTACATCCTACCTCCTTGTTTCAGGCTTCTTCCACTGGCCTGCTGGAAGCACCACCAGCTCTCATCTTGAATATAATGGTGCATGAGTCGCACCTCTTGAGGAACACGTAGATTATGAAAGCAAGTAGATAGAGGAGGCTCCCAGCAGCTCCTGCTTTAAGAGCCAAAGATTGGCCTCCGATATTGGTGGAGTCTTTGGCAGGCAGGTGATTTCTGTAGGCGCCGTCCATAACTCAACTAATTAAAAAAGAAAAAAGAAAAAAGAAAAAAGAAACGATTAAAAGACAATTAGTACTGTTCAAAGTGAGATCAGAATCGATAGGATTCATTACCTGATTGAGTCGAAAGCAGAAGCAAAGAGTTTAGAGAAGAGAGGGCGTTGATATGGGGTTTTCCAGGAGGAGGTGAGGGCGTTCATTGGGGTTTTCCAGAGAGGAGGTCTATTTAACAGTGAAAATGCATAGAGTAGGTGCTTTAGCTAGCTAAAAAAAATGCATAGAGTAGGTGCTTTAGTTAGCTAAAAAAATGCATAGAGTAGATGCTTTTGGTTTTTTAGAACCTTGCGGGCTCCACTGGGAAAGCCAGCAGACTGAACGGGATCGTTATACGGGAGTATTTCGGACAGAAGTACGTATTTGTTTCCGATCTCTTCAAACTATTGTACTTTTGGTGCCACTCCCTTCAAACTTGAATGGTAAATTATGTTATTATCATAATACTAGTGGGTGTTATTTTTTTAATATATTTTACAGGAAATTAATGTATAATCAAATGAATATCAATTAAAAACACATGAAAGCTAAAATTTGGTAGCATTACTTTTGGGGGGCACTCTTTATAGTTTTTTTCCCCCATTGTGAAGGGAAATAGGCTTTTTTATGACATTTCTTCCTTTGAAACAGAGAATTACACTTCTCTCATACAACCAAACAAAATTCTCAAGAAAGCTAAAATTTGACCAAGAAAGAAAATAAATAAATTACAATACGAATACAACATGTTATTTTAGAAGAAAAAACAACATGTAAAAACAGATACCATGAGAATGATACCTTCCTGACTCTTTCTTTAAAAAGTGCGTGTTGGGAAGTAATTAATTAAAATTATGTCATATATATATATATATATATATATATATATATATATATATATATATATACCTGGTCCCACTCCATCTTTGCCACCCAAAAAATGGGTTGTATTTTCCACTTTTTATTTTTGTGTTTTAAAAATATTTTAAAAAAAAAATAATTTTTTTTTAAATTTTTTTATTTGCTTCGAATTAATATTTTTTTTGTGTTTTTAAATCATTTTGATGTGCTGATATCAAAAATAATTTTTAAAAAATAAATAATATTATTTTAATACATTTCTGGGTGAAAATCACTTTAAAAAATAACCGTAACCATACTTCTAAACACGCTTCTTTCTTGATGGACTTCAAAAGTGGGTGTTGTGTGTATATATACACACACACTAACAAAAGGATGCTTTTACTTATAAACACAATAGAATTAATGAAGATCTTATTACATGAATAAGTTATCAAGTGAAAAAGAAACCATATAAAAGAGTCACAGCTAGAAAATTCACACATACAAACCAAAACATCATTAATTTCATCAATAAACAACGATTGAAATATTTTCACGGTATATATTAAGAGAATTATAGTAGAAAAAGAAGGGAAAAAAATCATATAGTACGATGACGTGTAAGTTTTACAAACGAAATTACTGATGAAATTAGCCTAACAGTAAAAATTTTCTATGAATATCCTGACGAAAAAATTTTATCATTATATACCGACATCATTATGGACGGTATTACAGTGAGATTCAAAAAGATAAATTGTACGATAATGTAACATTTATACCGACAAAGTTACCATCAGAATAATCATGTCGGTCTATCCATTAGTAATATTTAATTTATAACCCAGAACTCGACCCTCCTCCATTTTTACTTCTTTCTTATCCATTTTTTTCTGCAACAAACAGTCACCCCACCTCACTCAACCTCTCACAACTATTTTAGCCGCCACAACACTCAGTTTATCAACATTCATGTTGTTATTCAAATTTTATTGAATATTCTCCATCTTAAATAAGCAAGTCTATCTTATTTTTAACTTGAACACAATTTTAAAATGTGTTTTTTTTTTTGCATATTTATTTTAGTATATGTATTTTGTTTGGTTGTTTACTTATTTTATAGTTTTTTTCTTAAACAAACTTGTTATATGGATTTATAATTTGTACATGTTAGAGTTTGTTTTAGATTTTGTAAAATTATATATGTTTATAAATTGTTAAAACTTATGTCGTATTATCGACTTAGGTGTTTTGTGATGAAATAAATAATGACTTATTTAACGGATTTGTTTTATATTTTGTCAATTTTATTGCCGAGTTGTTATTTCTGGTAAATGTGTACAAATTTGCATTTATGTAGATAAATGATAATAAATTAAGATAAGTATTAAAATATATTGAATAAGCTTGAGTTAAGCCAAAAATTTTATAAATTTATTTAGTTAACGTAGTTAATTAATACATATTGTCATCATTATTTTATATAGGTTTGATAGAAGTGATGAAAAATCGTTCATGGATGTATAAAGATTCACCTCAAGGATTGCAGATGATGAATTATTATAATGAGGTTAATTATGCAATATCTAATTCGAGAAATATTAGTCGAGACGGTATTAAATACCATACAAGAGATATAAGAATAAAAAGTTTCTCGATCCAGATATGATAATAAGAAATTGTGATTTTTTTATATGTTTTTTACATATTTTGTTTTTTTCCAATATTTAAGGAGGTTAATTTATAAAAACCGAATATTTAAGGATTATTTCCAATTTAAAGTAGAAGTTCCTTTTCTTCCTCATGATATGCCAAAGCAACTATTATGGCGAAAATTTTTTAAATAATGTACAATTATATGTCGAAGATTAGAATTTAATTGTCAGACTTGTGAATAATAGCAAGCTGATTTCAGTACGGATCACATTATGCCTTCCTTTCGCATTATATAACGTATGAGAGTGAACCAAATGTAAGGGAAACTTACTCTATTTTTGTATGGGAAACTTCTGTGGGCATGGCACAAGAATGAAGGACTAGTTGAGATGGGCAAACTAGTTTGGACACTTCAGTTAAAAAAATAAATAAATAAAGGAACTCAGTTTTGCTGGAATGTTATGGTATCTTCGTCGACTTTTCTCTTCTAGCTATATACATTTTTTTTAATCAAACATACATATAAATCACAACTTATACATGGACCAGCCGGAGCCATGGCCCCCGAGGATTAAAATCTTAATAACTTTTGAAATTTACAGCTGTAGCCTTTGAAGAGGCCGTTTATTTGCGTGTTTGCTTATGCATTTAAAGCAACCACAGCAAAATAAATATTTGATTAAATAAAAAACACAATTTATTTGTTATGAGGCTCACTATAATTCATGTTTGAAACACAAGTTTTGGCGAAGTTCTTTGAACAGAGTTTTCGTAAACAGTGCAATTCACTTGCACTGTTCACTTAAAATAATAAACAGTACAGTTCATTTGCACTATTCACGAGTTCACTTAAAACAATGAACAGCACAGTTTACTCGCACTGTTCACGAGTGAATTGAACTGTTTCACGTAACCAGTTTTTTTTCAGTGTGTTTATTTTTTTAACAGTTTTTTTTTAAAAAACTAATTTAAAGTGAATTAAATTCACTCACACTGTTATGTGAACAATATTTTTTTCCTGAAAAACTAGTGTAGAGTGAATTAAATTCACTCGCACTGTAATATCAATTTTATACCTGATAATATTTTATCTAATTTTATTGCGCGCTCAAAAAATTATGGAAACTGTAGTTCTTATCTGATGAATTTTGTACATAATGGAATTGTAGATGGTTTAATGGAATAATAAAAAATATTTTATATAAAGTATTTTTTATTTCATGATGTAATAGTAGTAATTAATTTTATAGTAGTTAAATTTAAAACCATCAATATATATATATATATATATATATATATATATATATTTACTTATTTTATAATCTCAATTTAAAAAGCATTATTAACCAAATATATTAAATTATTTTTTGTACAACCTCAATTTTAACCACAGTTTTAATCAAATATATATAAATATCATATCAATCTCAAATAAAAATACTTTTCATAAAATAATTTTTTTCAAACCACAACCATAAAAACTATCATATTACCAAACACACTCCCCTGCCTCAATTCGAACGTGGAATGAAATTCATGGTTGAAAACCCTGTCTAACAGCAACCATTGACTTATTCTAAAAGAAAAGGAAATAGGCCTACGGATGCACAGCTAAAACAAATAGGACTAATGTAAGAATTTGTATGTATAAGAATTCTTGATGTCATGGAATCTCTACGCAAAAGTAAATAGGCCTCCGGATCCACAGCAATTTCCTACAGGATAATCGAGTTCCACCGCCTTTAATCCTACAAGTCTTGTGTTAAAACAATATTGTAGGCAACAGCGTTGAATTCACAACTTTTATTTTATTTTATGCTTGAGAGTCTCACTAACTAGAGTTAGAATTGAAATATATTATCTCTGACAATATATATTATATATATAAAAAAAATGTATCCGGCTATTTTGACAAGGTTCAGTCTTTGTTGGTTTTTGCAATGGGGTTATATTATACCTTGCGCAGGTGCGGAATCAAGGAGAGGCAAGAGGGCCAGCCCTGCAAAACATTTCAGATTTTTTCATTATTTAGTGTTTAAGTGTTGGATGGTGGAATGTTTTTTACTTTAAATAGATGGGTCTTCCTAAGAATAAATTATTATTTTTCTAGTTATCATTTGATTTTAAAACTCTTTATAAACTATTTTATGCTATCTACATGAAAAATAAAAGATAATTTTTTCCAATTTAATTACATTTTTTATTTCTCTCTCTTCATATTTTTTTATTTCTCTCTCTCCTCTTATCTGGAGCCCTAACATAGAATATATAAGAATACAATTGATAATGCCGAAAGGTCGAAGCAAAGCCACCAATTAATTTATTTTTCATCAAAGCGGGGTAATTAGTCAATAGTGACTTATACTTAAAATCTATTTTAGTTTTGTTTTAGGATGTTTGTTAAGAATTTGATGAGGTTTTTTATATATATAATTATGCTATTTTTGCTTCTTTTTTTCTAGATCTGCTAGTTTTACCATTCTTTTTGAATTCTTGTTATAGTGAATGTTTTTTTTCTAATTAATTTAATAAATTTTATGGGTTTATTTCAATTATGCTTGGATTTTTTTATGTTTTGTTTTTAATAGAGCCACCAAAATTACTATTTTTTTCTCACGTGTACCTTACTATCACCAAGTTCAATAGACAATTAGACACAATCTTTCTAACCAAATTGAGTTCTATGAAGAGCACATGCCCATCTTTGATTCATATCAGAAACAATTGTGCATTCTTTTACTATTCACGGATTAGAGCAGTCTATTTATTAAAACAATTTTACTTTGATTCTTGAATTTTTATTTTTCACAATTTGGCTGTTTTGAGTCCAAATTAACCTCTAATTGCATATTATTTTAGGGGGAGGATTGAATTGAAAACTAAAAGACTGAAGTGAAAATATCGGGTAACATGAGGGGCGGTTTAAAAGTTTCGTTGAAACATTCATTTTAATCCTCTATATTTTTTAGATATAAGATGACCAGTCCCTTGAATTTCAAGACAATACATTTTGATATCTAACTTTATTTTCCTCTTTTTTCAGTCCTTTTCTGTTGGGAGGAAAGAGAGGAAGTCGCCAGATTCCAGCCTAGACAGAGAAAGTGGTCATTGGGGAAGATTCAAGCAACCAAAACAATTGATTTTTGTGTCAAAAGGTTCCATATATGATAAGGGGGCTTATATTTAGGTTTTTTTTTTTTTTTTACCTTAAAAACACCTAAAACAACAGATTTGAGCTCGGGAAGAATTTTTATTCCGAGTGGATTTTGGGTTTTTGGGCAGTTTTTTAGCTTTTCGGTGGCCATGGATTGGTTTAACAAGGTCTTTAGAATGTTTTCTAGGTGTTTTGGGTCAAAACATAGTTGAAAATGAGATTTTTGGGTAAAAAACAATGGACCTCATTTTTTCAGCCACCATAATAGTTGGATTCTAGGTTGGGTCAGGTGACGAATCATTTTTTTTTTTTTGTAAGATTTGGGGCTTAAACTTAAAAAAAAAAAAAGGCTCATGCTTGGGCCTAGTGTTGTAGGCCTGAGCGCGGGTCGTTGCATCGTTAGGCTAGGCATTGGACCTGACTTACCAAGCTCACGGCCTGGCCTGGTTCTTTTTTTGTTTTGTTTTTTTGTTTTTTAAAATATAATGCATTATTTGTGTATATTTTCTCAAATAAATTTTTGGTTTGTGTTTTAATTAGATTGTTATTATTTTTAAATGATATTAAGTGTGTTTAGTTTTTAGTGATGTGAGTATGATTCATTCCTGGTTTTTTCTTGATTTTATAAAGATTAATTGATTTTTTTTAACATTGATTTTTTATAAGATTTTTCATATGTGCAGTCTTGCATTGTTTTTTTTAATTATTATTCAATAAATTTTATATGTTATGTGCAGCCTTGTATTTGTTTTATATATAATTATTGTTCAATAAAGTTTATGTGTTTGTTAGTTTCTATTATAAATTTTATGTGTTTTTTTATTATAAATTTATTTTTATAGAGGAATTTATTAAACATGACCAAGCAAATTACTTGTGTTGTGATGTAAGTTATTTTGATCTTCATTTTTCACTTGGTTTTCTCAATTTCATTCTTGTTTGTTGTTGATGAATTTTTTTTCATTACTTTATCAATGGTTATTGGGTTGTTTAATTAGGTACGTGCATAAGTTTTTTGATATATATATATATATATGCAAAATGTGGTGGAGAAAACTATTTGGTCAATGCTTGCTCAAAAAAGTTTAAAGGTTTTAGGTGCTCTTAAGTTGTTTTCTCTTGGAGGAAAAAATTTTCTAAGACAAGTGTTTGGAGTATGTATCATACTCATTTTATATACTGGGTTCAGACATATAGATGAATACATAAAATATTGTTGTAAATATTTAACTAAGTTATTCAGGTCCTAGCAGTAACAAAAAGTTGATAAGTATCTGTTACTCTTTATTTGTTAACAGTTTTTGGGACTTCACTTCTCACTCAAAAGTTAGGCTTCCACACTCTTTTTGTTCATTATGTCACTTTTGTTTTAAGTTGCTCAAACAATGTCTATGTTAGATTGATGTCTCTTTACATTTTACAATTTTATTCTTTCATGAAATTTGAAACAGTTTAAGCAAGTTTTTTTCATGTTATTTATTTGTTGCTTGAAAGCTAAATCATATACTTTTTAATGCTACAAACTCTTGATTGCAAATTATCAGACTTAGCCCAGTTTGATAGGTCAACTCAGGACCCGAGACCTTGGCTGGGTCTGTTTCATTCAAAAATCAAGCCTACAATTGACCCAGAGAAAACCATTCTACCCACCAGGTCAACTTGAAACTTGGATGATTCGGCAAAACCCGATAGAGATCTGATTTTTTTCAAATGTGTTTTTCCCTTAACCAAAGACCCCTTTTTTTTTATCCTTTTCAGTTGGTTACTAACTTATATCAAAGTTCACTAAATAAATACTAGAAGAACGTTTTATTTTTTCAATGTGAGATTCAAAACCCATTAATATATATATTTTATATTTACAAGAAAAAATTCATGTTTTTTAAATGCAGGATAAAAAATCTTTTTGGTTTAAATGCTTTAACTTAAACGAATAAGATAATATCTTTCCCGTGTGGGATAAAAAAAATTTTAAAATAATTTTTTAGTTTATATCCACATGAATTGTTTTTTAACTTTTTTATATGAAATATTAAAACTTCAAATATTTTTTTTAATTTTTTTGGGTTGACTTGAATTAACTCGTGTGACCTGACCCCATGATTGAGTTAATTCTCAAAAAAGATTTGATAAATATGATTGATTGTATATTTGAAAAATATATTTTTTAATTATCTTATAATTAAAAACAATGTACGCTTTAGAAGTAGTCTGCTGCTATAAGCAGAGAACTTATCTAGTTGCATTGTAATCATGCATCATCAACTCAGATCGGATCTAATATTTTGCACATTTCTCTAGGATTACTGTAATCATATGAGACAAGGGCAAAATTAACCAATTCAGTTGTGGCTATATCATTCAACGTCACCAAAACTCAAGACGATTACCAATTTTATGGCTATATCAACATCCTCTACAAAGTTTGTCCTTTTTCTTGTCTTTACATGTTTTAAGCACAATCGGTCAATGATTATTTTCTTGTTTTTAAGAATATATTTATCTTTACATTTCAATAGTATTTTTTTTAATATAGTTTAATTATTTTGCCTTAAATATTTTTAGATTATTTTTAAATATCAAAAATAAATTTTAAAAAATAAAAATATTATTTTAATATATTTTTAAATAAAAAAATATTTTTAAAAAACAATAATTACTATAATACCAAACATGCCCTTATATTCCAACATCTCAAATTCACGGTATCCAAGTATATTGTGAAACAAACTTTTAGGTCGTCATCATAAAAGAAAGAAACTAATCCTTAAGTTTTGTTTATTTAGAAATATCATTCTGGTTATTTTTTAAAATATTTTTTATTTAAATTATATTAAGTTAATATCTTTTTTATTTTTAAAAAATTATTTTTAACATCAGCACATCAAAATAATCTAAAAACATTAAAAATATTAATTTAAAATAAAAAAATAAAACAATTTTAATTTTTAAAAAAACTATTTTTAAAACATAAAAATAAATAAGGCATCTTCGACGATATTAGTGGCTACTTTTTTTTACGCTCGAGCAATTTAGAATTGTTGTTGGTTTTTTCATTTAGCAATTTAAAATTTTAACCGCAGGAGAGAAAAGGAAGAGAGAGAATGTGAAGACATGGAACATTTCAATTATCTATTTATTCAGATGATAATTTAAGTAGGATTTCTTTTCAAATATATATTTTAAAAGCTAAACAAATCATACTTGAGTGATTTAATACATCACCGAGGTGAAATTTTGCTAAATCAACTAAAAGATTTTTTTAAAATTTTATTTAAAATAACATTATTTGAGAATTTTTTTCAATTTAAACAATGTTAATTTAGAATATATGAGTTGATTAGCTAACCATGAATTGAAGAGAGAGTTTCAAATATAAATAAATAAAATCAATCTATTAAGAGAAATATAAATATTTTATTGCAATCATAAAATACAAGTTTGAAGAATCTACAGCAAACCGTCAAGTCCCAACCAAGGTTGTCAATTCCGTTTCGGTAGGTATTTTGTTTTTTCAATTGGAATGGAATGTTTCAGTTTCAAAGTGTTTCGGCGTGCCGTTTCGGGGTTGTACTGTTCATATATATATATATATAATTCAAATTCAAGATAAATTAATTATAAATTATGCAATACAAACATAATGTCAAACAAATATAATTTCAAAATTTAAAATATTTCTAATTAGTCAAGATTAAATAGATCTTTAACTTAACGTAATTCAACTTAAACAAAATATCAAAATATTATGAAAGTAAAATATTTTAACACAAATATTTTAAATATAAAATTAGGTCAATGTTATCAAGGCTAATGAGATCTAAAGCATCCCTTATTTTGCTCAAATTCCTACAAAGTATAAACATAATAAAAAACAACAACCATATATATTAGTGATAAATCTAATTTTTTTTAAAATTAATATGATTGTTATTGAAAATAGTAATGAAAAATAGCTTTTTATACTTGAGTGATTTAATTAATTAAATTGAACCAGGTTCAATTTGATTCAATAGTTTTTCAAGAGCGGAACGGAACATGTGGAATGAAACCGGAACATTCCGGCCGAAATTTAGCTGAAAAATCTGGAACGGACCGAGATTTAAAATGAGATAAAAATACAAGATAAAAGAACTCATCCCTTTTTTTTTTTATCTTTGAAGTTTCTTAATGTATGAAGTCAAGTTTATTAATAAGAAAATACAATAATCAGATCTAAGAACTTTGCAAGTGACAAAGTTTTTGTACCCAAAAAATTAAATTAAAGCAGCAGTTGAGAAGAACTCGCGATCAGCCATAAGCCCTTTACCACAGGAAAAACCCAAATCAAGAATTGATACAGGACAGGATATTCAAAAAGGAGAGAAAGAGAAGGGACGACGGGAACATACATACCTTAGGGTTGCAAATATAATTAGTAAATAAAGACGAAAGGATATTGCATAAAATCTTTTTATTTGACGGGTGTGAATATTTCTATTCTAGGAGTGTTCAAAGGAAGTGGGTAAAAGCGTGAGTTCTTTTATCTTGCCACATTAATTTATTTTCTTTGCCTAATATGATTCTCTATGGCTTATTTTACATTAAAAAAAGAGTTTTGTTTGTAAGTGCATAAAGTCATTCCCAAAGATAATCCTATACTCAATATTATATTCAGCATCCATTCGTTACACCTTTTCAAATAAGCTTTACTACTATCCCTCTCTTTCATGAGTAATGATGAATCGTTCAGTTGAACTTTTCTCTTAAAGGTACTTGTATTGAAATGAGAAATCAAAAAAAATTAAGCATGGATTGACATTTCAAATTGTGATATCAAGCTCGTGCGGACTCACCAAAAATATATATATATATAAGGCATCATAATAGTTGGATTCTAGGTTGGGTCAGGCGATACTTCATTTTCTTTTTTTTTAAGATTTGGGGCTTAAACTTAAAAAAAAAGCTCCCGCCTGGGCCTAGTGTTGTAGGCCCAAGCGCAAGTTGTTGCATTATTAAGCTAGACATTAGACCTGACTTACCAAGCTCATGGCCTGGCCTGGTTCTTCTTTTTTTTTAGTTTTTTAAAATATAATGCATTATTTGTGTATATTTTCTCAAATAAATTTTTGGTTTGTGTTTTAATTAGATTGTTATTATTTTCAAATGATATTAAGTGTGTTTAGTTTTTAAAGATGTGGGTATGATTCATCTATGGTTTTTTCTTGATTTTATATAGATTAAATATTTTTTTAATATTGATTTTTTATAAGATTTTTCATATGTGTAGTCTTGCATTGTTTTTTTTAATTATTATTCAATAAATTTTATATGTTATGTGCAGCCTTGTATTTTATATATATATATATATATATATATATAATTATTGTTCAATATATTTTATGTATATGTTGGTTTCTATTATAAATTTTATGTGTTTTTTATTATAAATTTATTTTTATAGAGGAATTTATTAAACATGACCAAGTAAATTACTTGTGTTGCGATGTAAGATATTTTGATCTTTATTTTTCACTTGGTTTTCTCAATTTTATTCTTGTTTGTTGTTAATGAATTTCTTTTCATTACTTTATACAAAATGATTATTGGGTTGTTTAATTAAATAAGTGCATAAGTTATATATATATATATATATATCCAGAATCTGATGGAGAAAACTATTTGGCCAATGCCTACTCAAGAAAGTTTAAAGGTTTTAAGTGCTCTTAAGTTTATATACACATGGATTGTTTTTAGTTTTTTCATATAAAATATTAAAATCTCAAACATATTTTTTAATTTTTTTAAATTAACTTGTATCAATCTAACCTAACCTCTTGATTGAGTTAATTCTCAGATCAGGTCTGATACGCTTGAAAAATGTCTTTTTTTTTCAATTATCTTACAATTAAAAAGCAGTGTTTCTGAAAGTCTGTTGCTATAAGCAGAGAACTTATCTAGTTGCATTGTAATCATGCTTCATTAACTCCGATCGGATCTAATATTTTGCACATTTCGTAAACAAATCTCAAGACTATTACCAATTTTATGGCTATATCATTCTTGTCTTTACATGTTTTAAGCACAATTGGTCAATGATTTTTTTCTTGTTTTTAAGAATATATTTATCTTTACATTTCAAAAGAATTTGTTTTTAAAATATAGTTTAATTATTTTGCTTTAAATATTTTTAGATTATTTTTAAATATCAAAAATAAATTTTAAAAAATAAAAATATTATTTTAATATATTTTTAAATAAAAAAATATTTTTAAAAAACAATAATTACTATAATACCAAACAAGCCCTCGTATTCCAACATCCTAGATTCATAGTATCCAAGTATATTGTCAAACAAAGTTTTAGTTCGTAATCATAAAACAAAAAAACTAATCCTTAAGTTTTGTTTGTTTAGTAGTATGATTTGTTATATTTTAAAGTATTTTTTATTTGAATTATATTAAGTTAAATTTTTTTTTAAAAAAAATTATTTTTGATATCAGCGTATCAAAATAATCTAAAAATACCAAAAATATTAATTTAAAACAAAAAAAATAAAATAATTTTAATTTTTTTCAAAAATATTTTTAAAATATAAAAATAAATAAGGCATCTTCGACGATATTAGTGGCTACTTTTTTTTACGCTCGGGCAATTTAGAATTGTTGTTGGTTTTTTCATTTAGCAATTTAAAATTTTAACCGCATGAGAGAAAAGGAAGAGAGAGAATGTGAAGACATGGAACATTTCAATTATCTATTTATTCAGATGATAATTTAAGTCGGGTTTCTTTTCAAATATATATTTTAAAAGCTAAACAAATCATACTTGAGTGATTTAATACATCACCGAGGTGAAATTTTGCTAAATTAACTAAAAGAAATTTTTTTAAATTTTATTTAAAATAACATTATTTGAGTATTTTTTTTCAATTTAAACAATGTTAATTTAGAATAGATATGAGTTGAATAGCTAACCATGAATTCAAGAGAGAGTTTCAAATATAAATAAATAAATAAAATCAATCTATTAAGAGAAATATAAATATTTTATTGCAACCATAAAATACAAGTTTGAAGAATCTACAACAAACTGTCAAGTCACACAAGGTTGTTAATTTCGTTTCGGTAAATATTTTATTTTTTCAATTGGAATTGAACGTTTCAGTTTTGGAGCGTTTCGGCGTGCTGTTTCAGGGTTTTACTATATATATATATATATTCAACAAATATAATTCAAATTCAAGATAAATTAATTATAAATTATGCAATACAAACATAATACCAAACAAATATAATTTCAAATTTTAAAATATTTCTAATTATTCAAGATTAAATAGATCTTTAACTTAAAGTAATTCAACTTAAACAAAATATCAAAATATTATGAATGTAAAATATTTTAACACAAATATTTTAAATATAAAGTTAGGTCAATATTATCAAGACTAATGGGATCTAAAGCATCCCTTATTTTACTCAATTCCTACAAAGTATAAACATAATAAAAAACAACAACCATATATATTAGTGATAAATCTGATTTTTTTAAAATTAATATGATTGTTATTGAAAATAGTAATGAAAAAGAGCTTTTTATACTTGAGTGATTTAATTAATTAAATTGAACCAGGTTCAATTTGATTCAAAGACTTTTCAAGAGCGGAACGGAACATGTGGAATGAAACTGGAACACTCCGGCCGAAATTTAGCCGAAAAATCCGGAACGGACCGAGATTTAAAATGAGATGAAAATTATTCTGTTTTGTTCTATTTTTTAAATTGATATGAAATATTTCGGCCATTCTAAACAGAACAGAACAGAATTAACAACTTTAGTCCCAACTGTCTATGCAGCCATGTTGCTAAAAAAAAAAAAGATCATGACAGACAATATTTAAAGAAGCACAACTTCATAAGTTGCATCCTTGAAAGTCACACACGCACACAACTGTCTCTGCATTTCAGGCTTCTTCCACCGGCCTACTGGAAGCATCACCAACTTTCATATCGCAATTCATGGAGCAATTACGGCTCTTGAGGAACACATAAATTATGAAAGCAAGAAGCAGAAAGAGGAGGCCCCCAGCAACTCCTCCTTTAACAGCCAAGGATTGGCCTCCGGTGGCGAAGTCTTGGGCAGGCGGGTATTGGTTGTAGCCGTCCATAACTCAGCTAATTAAAGAAAGAACGATTAAAAGACAATTAATAATTAATGTTCAAAGAGATCTTCTTCCAAAAAATAATGCTCGAAGAGAGATTACAAATAGATAGGATTCATAACATTATATCATTACCTAATTCAGACAAAAATGCAGGAGTTTAGCAGAAGCAAAGAGTTGGAGGGATTGTGGATATTGTATGGTAGGGAAAGTTGGCAAATTGAGGGGTTATAAATACCCATTGCTTGACTGTATATCACGCACTATTATATCTCAAAAAGCACAGGTGCCTAACTTTTCGATCGGAATAACGTTTTCATTTTTATATATTTTGAAGTCAAGAACAACGATGTGTTTGTGGGGCTCCTCAAGAAATACTTCCTAGATTTTGTACGACACAGAACAGAAACACTTAAAAATTAAGCCAATCCACACGAAAGCAGAACAAATAATTGCTGCGGCTCCCTTACATATGGATAGAAACATCTATATTTTGGAATATTCGTCGGCATAATTAGCTGTAGTGGCAGTTTTGCTCTCTTTCTTTACGGCGCCTCCCTTGCGTGTGAATGGTAACCTTTAGATTTCCCACTTGACTGGTCTGAGCGATTTTGTTTCGGACGAGTGGAAAATTTGGAGATTTTTGCTTCAGTTTGGCTGATTTTTCCCCTCGTTTTCGTTCTCTTCTTTGCTGGTTCAGTTGACTTTCAACGTTAAGAATCGATATATATCAGTGCTCATCGCCATTGTTTTTCTTCTCTGTATGTGTTTTTTTATTATATTTCTGGGGAGTGATGTTGATGATTTTCTGGCTTGAGAATTTTAATTGTTTTTTAATTGATTCAAGACTTAGTCTGGTGATGTACGGACCAGGTGTAATAACTTTGTCTCCAAGTGTTGGTGCCTATAAGGCTACCTGTCGCCTAGCAAGTCAAAAACAATTCATGATTGATTTAACCGTCAAACTGTATACACGTGTTTATTATGGAATATATAATAGTTAATTTTTGAAGTATTTTTTATTTATAAATATATTAAAATATTATTTTTTTAAAAAGATATTTTTAATATTAACAAATCAGAACAATTAAAAAAATCATTTTAAATAAAAAATTTTAAATTTAAATAAACATCATTTTAAATATAATTTGTTTTTATATTTCAAAAGTATTTTTAAAAAAATTAAAATTTTATTTTATTTTTTTATTTACTTTAAATTAATTTTTTTTAATTTTTCATATCATTTTCATAGGATGATATCAAAAATAATTTTTTTAAAATAAAAAAAATTATTTTAATATATTTTCAAATAAAAAATATTTTTAAAAACAATATTTACCCCTATATTAAACACCTTCAGATTCACATGCCTATTATATAAGATTTAACTGTCATCATTCTTGAGTAGAGAAAATTTTTTTTTTTCTGGAGTAGTATAATGACTGATATGATAGTCAATAAATCTGTTATGCTTAGTTATATGGACAAATTTGCTTTTCGCAAGAAACTAACCGACATTAATCCGTCCATATCTGTCTCAAGCTAACACAGTCCACAGTCCAGCAAAGTTCATGATCAAGTCAAGCACGAAACCATTGACACAGTAATGCAAAATACAAGGCATTCATCGCAGGAAGGTCAACTTTGAAGTTGGAAATTTGGTGTGAGTTCTGAGTTGTGCTTACTCGTGATAAATTTTTTATAAGGTATACCTCAAGCTTCGACAGAGGAAGAGTGGTTCTTATGAGGACCATGTTTATAAACTTTGCTTTCCTAGTCGTCGTTTAAAAACCTCTGACATCTTCAATGTGAAACACTTGAACCCTTGTTTTGTGGCTGACCTGAACTTTTAGGTGAGTTCTTCCCTGCCCCAGGACACTTCTGATGCATGGGATTCTAGAGGAGCTGAGCTCTTAGATATGAAGTTACCAATAAACGTTGTCGTCATGCAGGTGATGCCTCTGCCAGAGAGGCAATTATACATCAAGAAATACTCGTAACGGATGGTGAATGATTGAGGGTGTGTTTGTCACCGTTTCCCGAAAATTTTAGATTTTTTTTTTGTTTAAAATGAAATTTTTTTTGTATTTTTATATTTTCTTAATTTTCTGATGTCAAAAATAATTTTTTAAAATAAAATTTTTTTTAATATATTTATAAATAAAAAACAATTAAAATTTAAAAGAACTTAAATGAACTTTAGAATTCTTTGTTTTGATTACGTTCAAAATGGCCCAAAGACCACAACCTGCTGCTATTAATGGGCTGGGCTGATGTGAAGTAACTTAAAGTAAATTTACTTGATGTAAAGAAACATTCACATATATTTAAAATTTAAATATAATAATAAACGATAAAGTAAACACGACTATATATACATTTTTAATTTTTTTTTTTATAAGCAATTGATGTTGATGTTGCTACTAGAAAGACAATAATAAGTCAATAAATACTTGTACTGCTGTTTTAAAATTGTTTACTTTGATTATGTTTAAAATGGGCACGCAAACCACCATTTACTCTTATTAAATTCTACATGGAGTTGTATTGATCTAGCCCAAGATTACTCACCGTAAAGGGAAGATATAACCCAGGGCCCAAAAACCACTAAACAAACATTCTCATGCATTCAAGACTCAAATTTAATAATAGACAATAAAGTAAACATCCAAATAATATTTACAAATCAAAAATCAAGATAATATGCCCAAGTATTTATACATTTTATATTAAAAAAAAACAAATATTTTCACCTTACAGGGCATGGAGATTTGGACCGCTTTTAACTCTGGTTCCTTTTTTTTAATATTTAATTTTGATTATTGAGATTAAAATTAATTCAAGAGTAATTTTTTTTCTATTATGAGAATTGTACACGTACGACTGTGGTTTCTCACGCCCTTTAGCGTTTCCTTTTAGGAAGCGTTTTGGAACGCGGTTCAACCCGCGTTCTTAAAAAATTTGAAATTTTTTTTAGCTAAAATTTAATATGATTTGTACGTTTTGGATCGTTTTGGTGTGCTGATGTCAAAAATAATTTTTAAAAAATAAAAAAACATCATTGACATACATTTTAGCACGAAAAATTATTTAACAAGCACCCGCAACCACACTGCCAAACAAGCGCTTATAACCTTCCAACCTTAAATTGTGGTCGTTTCCGTCAAAGTTAGTCAATTTAATTATCACAATAAAATTAAGAACACGCCTTTATGAATTTGTTAATGAATGTGTAATACTTCGGCGCCGCATTTATTTCCAACACATTTATTCACAAAACATGTAACAATAAGGAAGAGCCAGCTTCTTTGCAATATTGAATTATTAGCAAAGAAACTGCTTTTTGAACGTTCATGGATTATTGCCGATGAGCGCTTGAGCATTAAGAACTTGTTCAACAGGATGGCAGAAACACAAGTTCATAATGCACTTGCAAAGTTGCAATGGCCTGCTGGTACGCAGTTCTTCACAGTTTTGCACGGAATATTTATATTCCTTGCTTCTGCTCCAAGCTGTGTTCCTGGTTAATTTAATCAAACAAAACCAAGATACAAACAATGAGTTACAAAGAATCGTATATGATCTTATATAAGTCAATAAATACACCAGTACGTGTGATGTGGTGCTGGCGCAAGGTGAGGAAATGACATATCAGAGAAAAGAAGTAAGATATGTGAAACTAGCTGGCACCAATTGGTGCAAGCTAAGTCAACAAAGTGGACACCAATTCGGTGCCACTTGCAGCACCAATTGGTGCCACTTGCCTTGCTCTTGTTTTTTGCAAGACAAAGGCAAGGATGATTGCCTATAAATAGGCAGTGCATCCTTGCCATATATATTACAACACAAGAGAGAAACAAGAGAGCAAGAGGGAGAGAGAGTGTAGGAGAGTAATCCCACAAAGTTGTGAGGTATTTGTGAGATAGTAAGTGAGGTGTTTTCTTCTAGTAATAGAAAGATTTCAGTTATTCTCTTATTAGTAGAGAGAGGTTGTAATTCTCACATTACTTAGTAAAATCCTTCTATACTTGCCCGTGGACGTAGCCAAATTGGGTGAACCACGTAAATTCTTGTGTGTCTAATTTCTCATTTTATCCTATTCTTTGCCTTTTATCTTATCGGGTTTGCATGCCAGTATCCTAACAATGGTATCAGAGCCTTCTGGTTGGTGTTGTTAATACACAAAAGTTATTCGTGTATACGGTTACTATTCACGTCTACGGCATTATTCATCCATATGGTACTGTTCACATACGTTACTGTTGGTGTATATAGAAAGTCAATGCGGTGATTAAATACAGTCTAGGAAGTTCTGTCTAAGGAGATTGAGTTTTAAGCGGGACCGTTTGTGACCCCTCCAATCTTTCCTAGGAACTTACTTAGTGAAGTATTATTCACACGATACTATTTCTGTATACATTACAGATCTGTGAAACGGTGATAGCTGAATAGATCACAATGAATAAAATGGCAGCAAAGTATGAGATTGAGAGGTTCAATGAGAGCAATTTCTCACTCTGGAAAATGAGAATCAAGGCAATCTTAAGGAACATCAAGTATAGTTAAAACTTTTAAGTTTACAAAATTTAAAAGAAATTTGAAAAAAGTAATTATGATTTCTATTATGGATTCTTCAAGGATAGTTTAAATGTTTTAAAATTATAAAATTTAAAAGAAATTGAAAAAAAGTAATTATGATTTCTAATTTGGATTCATCAATTATAATTTAAATGTATTAAAATTATAAAATTTAAAAAAAAATTGAAAAAAGTAATTATGATATATGTTTTGGATTCTTCAAGGATAGTTTAAATGTTTTAAAATTATAAATTTAAAAAGAAATTTAAAAACAATAATTAGGATTTGTGTTTTGGATTCTTCAAGGATAGTTTAAATTTTTAAAATTTTAAAATTTTAAAGAAATTTTAAAAAAGTAATTAGGATTTGTGTTTTGGATTCTTCAAGGATAGTTTAAATGTTTTAAAATTATAAAATTTTAAAGAAATTGAAAAAAAGTAATTATGATTTCGGTTTTGGATTCTTCAAGGATAGTTTAAATGTTTTAAAATTATAAATGTGGTCCTATATATCACATGTCATTAATAGAGTATAAATTTATCATAATCAACAGATTTTATACTGTTATAATGGATTTATGCTTTTTAAAAACTGATAAATACAAACAAAAGCATCAATAAAAAGTATTTTTGACAATCTTGGTTGAGATTGTCGGTTCCTATTCTGCCGGCTGGCCCGTCTTGTGATATTTTTGACAAGTGAATGCTTGAGTTTGGCCCCACTCTTTCAGCTAACATATAACGCAGTCCCCACTCATTAATTAGTGTTCGATACGCATGTGTAAATTGGCAAGGGTACAAATTAGCACATTCGTATGATCTACCTCATGAATTCCCATCACTTCCATAAATCTTTAAAAACTGAAAAAGCTATAGTAAAATGGAAGTGATGAGAAGCTGCAGTAAAATGGAATCTTCCAGTTTTCAAAGATTGTTTTTTTAAACGGTCGTTTTCAATTTGTCAATATTGTGTAGAGTTAAATTGCTAGTAGTTGAAACTAGACTACAAAGCCTGCCTAGCCCACTGAACAGCATGAACAGTGATGGGAAGCTGCAGTGAACATTTCTTTTACATGTCCAAGCCTAATTTAATTAATCTCATCTCCCACACTAAATGTCTAAAGTGGGATCCACATAGACAAGACCTTTTCATCTTGTATAGAAAGTGGAATCCACGTAGAGAAACTAATGTTGATTATGGTGATTGTTCTTTGCTTCGTTTTTTGCTTTACGTAGATTCCACTTTCTATACAAGGTGAAAAGGTCTTGTCTAAGCAAGGTATGATCTTTTCGATACTGCTTTACTTTGTTTACTGTATTGGACTATGCATCCTCGATACAAGATATAAAATAGACTTGTTTTGATTGCCAGAGATGGAGACACGGGAAGTGCGGTGTTTGTATTTGTGGTGGTGGTATATTTTTTTAAAAGATTTATTTATTTATTTAATAATTTTAATATATTTTTAAATAAAAAATATTGTAAAAAATAACCACAATAACAAAATTAAACATTATGTTAATCCTGTCACTACCTTTGACACGAAAACTATCGAACTTTTACATGCCTCCCTCTAGCCAGAGCATGGAACATGGGGGATGGAGGCTAGGACGAATTAGCATTCACTGCCGAATCGTGTGTTCTGCAGTGAATTTGTGATTCGCTGTCGAAGTTGAGTTGTTTGCAGCGAAATTGTGATTTGCTGCCGAACCTGAATTGTTTGCAGCGAATTTGGGAGTCGTTGTCGAAGTTGAGTTGGCTGCAGCGAATTTGCGATTCGCTGCCGAAACTGAGTTTTCTGCAGCGAATTAGCATTCGCTCCCAAATTGTGTGTCCTGCAGCGAAATTGTGATTCGTTGCCGAAACTGAGTTGCCTGCAGTGAATTAGTAGTTGTTGTCGAAGTTGTATTGTTTGCAGCAAATTTGTGACTCGCTGTCGAAATTGAGTTGTTTGCAGCGAAGTAGCATTCGCTGTCGCAAAACATGTTGGCTGCAGCGAAGTAGCATTCGCTGCCGCAAAACATGTTGGCTGTAGCGAACCAGTCTTCGCTATTTTGGTGTTTTTAGATTATTTTGATGCGCTGATATCAAAAATAATTTTTTTTAAAATAAAAAATATATTATTTTGATATATTTTTTTAATAAAAACTAATTAATTAGTACTTAAAAATAAAGGGACTGTTTAATTCATTTTACAAACCTAAAGAGATTCATTTATAATTTACTCCAAATAATTAGTAGTAGATATGCAATTTTTCAGTACATACAAGAAACTAATTAAAGAGGTTCATTCCTTCATGTTTTGGCAATTTTTCTCTTCCACGCCAAGACCCCATTTGTAAATGCACGTCACAGTTACACATGCATGATCTTCAGCACCATCACAAATTTCCTAGCCATGGAAGTAGGGCAAGGCTTTGCATTAAATGTCTTATGTCTTATCAATTCATTTAGGTCATATATACATAAACATGGGGTAAACTAACCACATATGATCTTTTGATCTAATCTTAAATTTTTTTTTATTTTTTTAATCTTAAATTCTTATTCATGTACTCAATGCTCCATCAATTCATTTCCCATCTCCCATCGTTGTATAAAAGAAAGTGTCATTAGAAAATGACAGGCAGAGAGATCAGCACCATTAATGAGAGTGGTTTGAATTTTGAAATTGAACCCACCAGCTTGCTCTACAAGCAAAAAGATCTTTCCCCTACGTTGGCTGTACGATCTCATCAGTATTCTATCCATCAAAATATCACAATTGATACAGATGTATCTGTGCTAAAAGAAAACCTGGTGAAAAGCTTAGACAGCATGCAAAACACAGCTAGTAGGATAGGACGTCTGTTTACATCAGTAAACAAAGCAGTATCGAAAAGATTGCTTAGACAAGATCTCTGATTGGGGATCGGCCCGCGGAGATCACTGATAATGCAAAATGGAATGAGATGGATGGCAATGCTATTGCTAACATACATTTAGCATTAGCCGATGAAGTATTATCAAGTGTGGCGGAGAAGAAAACAGCTAAGGAGATATGGGAGACTCTAACAAAGCTATATGAGTCCAAGTCTTTGCACAATAAGATTTTCTTAAAGCGGAGACTTTATACCCTTCGAATGGCAGAAACCACGGCGGTGACTGACCACATCAACACAATAAGGACTCTATTTTCACAACTCACTACGTTGGGTCAACAAATAGAGGAAAGTGAACGTGCAGAGCTTCTACTTCAAAGTCTTCCAGATTCGTATGATCAGCTCATTATCAACTTGACCAATAATATCCTCACAGACTATTTAGTCTTTGATG
>Ga0325404_1000935_pt1 | contig 30087 bp, 14 predicted proteins | sample PopdelMetagenome_18_FD_205664 | JGI IMG/M metagenome (GOLD analysis project Ga0325404, IMG submission 205664) | Populus deltoides microbial communities from Bellville, Georgia, United States - Xylem-Control-R1 | ecosystem: Host-associated > Plants > Phyllosphere > Stem > Wood/Secondary xylem...
TAACAAACTGAACTAAACAAAAAAAATTAATTAAAAAGAAAAAAAATCCGGGTTAACTCGTCAAACCATGTTAATCTGTTAAACCCAGTATTTGTGTCATGAAAGTCTGATAACTAAATAAAAAAAAATTAACATTAACAAACTAAATTAAAAAAAATATTTATGAAAATAATAATAATAAAAAATCAACGGGTCAACCCGGAATTAACTGGGTTCACCCGTGAAACCAGGTTAACCCGTGAAACTCGAGATATGTGTCATGAAAGTCTAATAACTAAATAGAAAGAAATTTAACATTAACAAACTAAACTAAACGAAAAAAATTAATTAAAAAAATTAAAAAAAAAACAAAAAAAATCCCAAAAAGCATAAAAAAACAGTTAAAAAAACTTAGATAACCTTAAAAAAAAAAAAAACCTAAGGAAGGAGTCAGTGTTTTACTGTGGACTGCACAGTGCAATCCTCAGTAAAACACTGACTCCTTTTACTTATAGTTTAATAATTAATATTCTTCTCAATAACACATTCTTGGCCATTACCCCCTGCAGAACACGATAACGCAATGCCTCCCAGCCAAGATTATCTGCAATTACAACATGCTCAATTAAGAAAGAAATTTGTGGGATTTCGATCTTTCATTTACGTACGGTTCACTACAAGGATTCTAGAAAAACTATAGGCAGAAAACAGCCACTGTTACATATAATGGATCGAACATCAACAAGCTTTATTGCCATTGACAAAGCAAAAGCTTTAACCTCATTGGAAATGCAAAATCATGAGCTAAATCAGAGCTCCTTAGAGACAAAATGGAGCTCATAATTTCATTGCAACTCCCAAACCAGCTCCCCTGGCTAATTGTATCGTAATGACTAAAAAGGAACAGAGCTAGAAAAGCTACATACTGTTGCAGTGTGAACAAAACAAAGTTGATTCGCTTGTAGCTGCATTTATAACCCAGAACTACCTGGAATACACATCCTATTAATCCCTAAGCTGTGGCCTCCTTAACTTCCTTGTCCTCCTCAGTAGAATGCAAACCAAGATTTTCCTCCACTTTCTTCCATGCATTCAATAAATTAGGAGGGAACTTTTTCTTCATTGTTCGAATCAATCCTTTTGCTTCCTTCATCTTCTTCTTCTCCACCAACCCCTCCGCCAAATATTTCAATGTATTAAAATCCGGAATCCTATGCACCCTAACACTCTCCTTAAATAACCTATACCCTTTCTCATATTCTCCATTCTTACACAAGTGAAAAACCAAAGTTCTAAATGTTGCTGCATTTGCTTTACAACCATATCCCTCCAGCCTCTCATAAACCTTCTTCGCATCCTCCATCATCCCAGTCATGCAATAACTAGTAATCAAATAATTATAACTGATCGTATCGGGTTTTAACGCAGAATTCTCCATGTCCTCAATCAACTCCTTCACTCTCTCCGGTCCCTGTTTCATAGCATTGCTAATCTTCACATTATACACTGCAGCATCCAACTCACACCCTCTTTTGACCATTGCATGCCAAAATCTCTCCGCCTCCTCATTCTTTCCCTTCGAATACAAACAATTCAAAACTGTTGTATAAACAACGGTCGTAACTTCCACTCCTTTCTTTTCCATTTCCCTCAGTACCTCATTCGCCTTATCTGGTTTCCCATCCTCACAATAAGACTTGACTAAAATCCCATACGAGACCTTATCAGGCAAGACCCTATATTTCTCACTAATTTCATCAAACAGCACTGGGACTTTATTATAAAGTCTGGATTGAATGCAAGCAGATAATAAAGCATTAAAAGAAATAGAAGATCGAGGGGTACCCAATTGGTCCATCTGGTGATAAGTTTTCATGGCCTGATCAAACATTCCAGCAACACCGTACGATCTAATTAATGAGGAAAGGAAGGGTTCTTGTTTGATTTTGGGGTCCGTTTTGCGGGACTCTATTAAGGACTCGATGTCGGTGAAACGGTGGGATTTGGCGAGACGGCGGACGGTGAGGTCTTGAGCATAGCGAGAAGCCGCAGTGGAGGAGTCGTTATTAGAAGCAGCGGAGTAGATGGCTAGTGCTTTGTCTGGGTCGTGTTCAGTGCGGAGTTTTGATTTGGCTTTGGAGATGGAGATGGAGATTTTCTGGGTGGTGGTGATGTTGGTGGAGAAGTGGCGGAGAGTGGACGCCATTCTGGGAGTTAAATGAAGGGGGAGTGCGTCAGTCGAGTGGGAAGGTGGATGGGTTTTTAGGGTTTAGGGGAGGTTGAAGTGAGAAATGGTTTTACGGAATTCGCATTTCCTTCCTAATTATGAAATGATTTTGGTAAAAAAACACGTCATTTTTTATTTTTTATTTTTTATTTTTCTTTAGGTTGAGAAGACTCGAATTTTGTTCCATGTAAAATTACATTGATTATCCGTTTGTTTTCGAGGGTAACAGTTAATGAAAGGATGTGAAATGGTTTTTAGAAAAATCTCAATTACTTAAATTTCAATTATAATCATTTATTTTATTAGACTGTCCATGAGAGTCTGAGACTTGCTTCGGCGTGCAGTCAATTTTATCTGCCATGGGATTCAAAAAATAAGGCTACATCTTGTGAGAAGGCAGAATTGCAGCACACGATTGACTGCAAAATCGACATTACAATGCAAAGGGCCATGTTTGCCGCCAAATGCTTTCCATCATTAACTCGCTTTGACATAATTCTGACAGCAAATCTCATTCTAATGTAGTGATCAAAATCATTACTGGCCTTCCTGTGATACGAGGTAGGCGACCAATAACCAGACAAATAGTTAATTTGAGCTTTAGTTCAGTTTTTGACTGTCATCTGTTTATGGATTATGGATTCCAACAAGGCATTCAACTAAACAGCTAAAGCCACTTCTAATTCTAAGCTATATATATATATATATATATATATATATATATATATATATATATATCATTAAAAGCATAGAGAACAAACAGGTTTCTAATCATGATGGCCTGATAACAAGGCATCACAGAAAGCAAAACTCTAGTGGTGGAAGCCTGTGGAACTAATTAGTCATCATATTCTCCCTGGGAGAACTTGTTCTCTGGATAAAAAACAGCCACAACTTGATTTCCGTCAAATTTCCTCCCGTTCATCCCCGCTCGAGCTTTTGAAGAACCTTCAGTGTCTGCATACTCCAAGAACACCTGAAAATAATCCAAGATTGTAGTCAGCAAATATGGCCTAAAAAAATGTCCCCTTTCGAAGGCATGATGGACAGATGAAACAGGTCTGTAACACATACTGACCTTCCCAACTCCTGGGGCATTTTCACCGCTTGGTCTTGGGCGTGGGATCACAACATTAACCAGTTGACCTGCATATAACATGTGAAAACATGCAATCCAAAGTTTTGAAAACAATTATCTTTTTATCAAAAAGCTGAAACCAATCTCAAGTAAATATAAATTGGGGGTTATGAAGTCTTCTGTCTGTGTATGTTAGGCTTGATTCTTTATAGCAGAATGTGGGACTAGAAAAGGCTGTAAAACAGACATATAACACAGAAAATAAAGAAAAATCAATTACTATAGGAAGATTCACAGCAGAAAGACCTAGAAATAAAATAAATAGCCAGTTGAAAGATTTTACCAAATTTCCCGGCTTCCGTTCTCATGTCTTCCAAAATGTCTTCATACTCGTCATCATCCTTCAGCTCATCTCCAGTAACTACTTGAGTTAGGCATACAACTTTTGTGGGCACAGGCTGTGGCTGTAACATAAGCCTCTGGAAAAAAAAGAGGGGGGGGGGGAATGAAAACGGTTTCAGTAAGACTAACCCACACACAATAATCAGTCTGTGGAGAACAAACAAGACAAATAACAAAATAAAGGCCATGTGGTTGAGGATAATTAGCATAAGACGGTATAGAATAATTTTTAATATATAAAAATGGAACAACATTTACCTGCAATGCAATCTGCTGCTGGGCATGCAATAGCACATTCTCTTGCTCAGGTTTTGGTTGGTTGGTGCCCTGGTTGGCACGCCTAACAGTGAGAGTTTTATCACCCATTTTAATGCCATTCAGAGCAGCACAAGCTATGTCTGTAACTGAAAGATCTTGATAAACACAAAATGCATAGCCTTTTGAGTTCCCAGTTTCTCTGTCTTTTACAAGATCAAAACCACGGAGGGGTCCAAAAGACTCCAACAACTCCCTGATCTGTGGTTCTGTGAAGTAATACGGAAGTCCACCCACAAAAATGCGGTCTGGACCCTCGAGTCCACCAGCCGAACCCGGAGCAAGGCCCACTGCAGATAGATTAAGATTGGGATTGGGTTGGCTTGGACCAAGTGTTGCAGCCAGAGATGGATTATAGTCACTAGGTCTCCTCACCTTAACAGGTGCTCCCTGTGAAAATAAAGTATTGTAAATAAATAGCTCAGACAGATCAGTAACATGTAAATGCAGATATCAAACATACCACAACCAAACAAAAGGATACAGCATAACAAAATTACCTCAAAAATAATCCCATCCAAAGCCATTGCATTACTGGCCTCCTCAACAGATCTCATCTCCACAAATGCAAACTTCTTTTCATGGTTTATATAAACATTAACAACAGCATCTCCTTACCAAAACAAACCAGGGAAATATTTAGTGACAATGAAAAGGACGCAGGTATTCTAATTATGCACGTCTGCAAAACAAAATTGAAAAGAAAATGCACACCTGGGCCTGCAGTGTTCCCTCCAATTGCAGCCATAACCTGGCTAAAAAAGGTAGCCACAGACTGCAGTACAGCATAAGGGATTACTATTTAAACAAGGTTGTATAAATATGAGAAAAAAATGGAAGCCGCACAAACACCTGTTCATTGGCTGTAGGCGGAAGCCCTCCAACATAGACCCGCCGAGCATGCCTAGTAGCCTGAGATCATAAAATAAAACATATAATTAAACCAAAAATAATGACAAAAAGAGCGTGAAAAAAACTGTATCTATGCAAACCTGCCAACCTGTTGAGTCATAGCCTGAACTGGCATAACAGGGAGAGCACCAAACTGCTGCAAATGAACAATTAAATGAATTCAATGCAAATGAGAAGACAGAAACAAATACAAGATGCACATAGAGTGATACATACCTGACCAGTCCCTAATGGAAACATGTTGGGAAACATTCCAGGAATGGGAGGAGTGGTCCCAGTAATCTGGCCTGCAAAGGTAATTAAACTGTAATTAGTATGCAATCATAAAGCAATCCTTACTCTAATGCAGTTGGGGTACCAAAATCAAGTCCTGCATCATTCTCTAATAGAACCTCTAAGTCCTAACATTTGACAATAAATTTATCAAAAGAGATGAAAGTATACATTGTATTCAAGTTCTTGAGGATATATTTGCTAGACTAACAAAACAGGCAATAGTTGCTGGTTTATGACGAAAGAGAACCATCAAACCGATGCATTGTTTCCTTCTTGTACATAAAAGCTACAGAAGTCTGCTCCCATTGTCAGCACAGGGGGACAAGTAGCCCAACATTGCTCTTAGAGCAAAAGATAAGACACAAAACAAACAAACAAACACCAAACACAAGAAAAACCAAAAACTCTCTCAGTTCCAGAATTGTTTCACCAAGCAAACAGTTATAATAACAAGAGTACAGCCCATTCAGAGACCATGGCTTCAAGAAGCTAGGTTTACAAAGTAAGAGAACAAAATACTGCTTACCAAAATGATATCATGTAATTTGATACGGACTTTCCACACTATATCAAACAAAAACAAAGACGGTAGTTAAGAGAATATGGCACTTCAAGATGTCTAAGAGGGTACATGTACCTGCAGCGGCAGCGGCAGCAGCAACAGCAGCAGCTGCATTAGGCAACATTGCAGAAGGAGGAGCCATATCAAAACCGCTCATCCTTTTGCTGTAGTAAATAAATATTGCATGCCAAACAGGCGTGCATAAATTAGTAAATGGAAGAGCAGAATTTATGCTAGTATAGACAGGCATTTTGTGCACCCATACCTCTTAGAGCGTGATCGTGAGCGTGACCTTGATCTGTGCTCAGATCTACCTTTTGAACGAGATCGTGACAAGCGTCTATGTCTGTCTTCACTGTCTCTATCATAATCTCTCCGCCTGTTAATAGAACCAATAAATAAGTAATCCAGCAATTACCATAATAAATAATGGAATAATATACACAAGACAATACTTAAAACTCAGCCCTCAACATATAGTCATATGTTATACCTGTCATAATCTCGGCTTCGGTAGTAATCATCATCATCCCTATCTCGGCCCCGATCCCTTCTTTCACTGCGATCTCTATGTCGATCATGATGACGATCACTATCCTTGTCTCGGTCCCTTTCCCTATCCCTGCCCCTGCTTTTCTCCCTTTCCTTGTCTCGGTCGCTTTTCCTGTCCCTGTCCCTGTCCCTGTCCCTGTCCCTGCCACTATCTCTGCTTCTCTCTTTCTCCCTGCCTTTTGAAGACTCCCTCTCGTAGTCACGAGACCCATGCTGAAATTCATGCATTGTAACAGCAAGATTCAAATAAAGAAAAAAAGAAAAGCGTTACACAGTACCAACCAAAAACAAAAACCCTTAGAAGAGTGGCTATCTACATCAAGAATCAAAATACAAGACTAACAGAGACTTAAATCTCTAAATTCAAGCACCGCACAAAGCTAGACATGTCAAAATGAAGACTTAAACAAAATTAGAACATAACAAAACAAGCATCCGCCAGTGTATTCAGCAAGTGCAGACACCAAATCCATAACTACTGGGATAGACCAACAATATTCACAGTTAATTCGACTAAATAATCGTAGGGGATGACCAAAAAGGCCAACAGAAACTAATTCATGTTATTTCCAAGGCTCCTTATTTCTTCCAATTAAAACCCGAAATCAGTAAATGCAGCAGCTACAAGCTTTCTATCAATAGTAAAATCCAAGGCAATAACATCACATAGCTCATATTCTCAAACAAAAACAAACATAAACCCTAAGTAAATTCCGTTCTTTAGCAGTTTTTCTGTCTAATCGAATTGATTTGCATCTTTTTATACCTGAGACTTGGAATCGCTGTGATCATCGCCGCCGCGTGGCGGAGGAGAGGAATCGGCACCGTAGCTGTTGTTTTCGAAAACAGCACCGCCGTTACCTTCGTATCTCTCAGCTTCGTAATCAGTCATGGTGTTGTATATTTTCGATTTTTGATGATTTAGCTGCAAAAGTGAAATTGAGAATTGAAGAAGAAGAAGAAATCTCGGGCTTGAAATTGGGTTTTCTTGCTGTATTACGGCAGAGTGAAATAGTGTTCGGGTTGCGGTAGCAATTGTTTCAAATATATTTTTTAATTATAAATATATTAAAATAAATTATTTTTATTTTTAAAAATTTATTTTAATAATAACACATTAAAAAATTAATTTCAAAAACATTTTTTACTTTTAAAACATACTTATATAAGTGAGAAGTGTTTTTATTTTTTTCATTCAAAAAGTATTTTAAAAAAAATTGAAAACATACTTATATAAGTGAGAAGTGTTTTTATTTTTTTCATTCAAAAAGTATTTTAAAAAAAAATTGAATTTTTTTTTCAAATAATTTTTTTATAATTTTATATTGTTTTAATATATTAACATTAAAAATAAATTTTAAAAATAAAAATAAATATTATTCTAATATATTTTTAATTAAAAAATAACAAATACTACAATCACAACAATTATAAACATCACCGCTATAAAACTGCCTCTGTTGGGGTATACTTTACAATCACAAGCATCGGAAATTCGTGCCTTTTCTTTTCTTTATTGTTAATCCCTTTGTTTTTGTACGAAAAATGATTTGGGTTGTGTATTTTATTTTGAGAAATTATTAGGTATATGAAAATTGCACTTCTCTCTTAAATAAACTATGAAAATTTTTACGAAAAATAATAGTAATGGTAAGATTTTATTTTTGTCAAGGAAAAAACATGGTAATAGTAGTGGTGATGATAGTCATGATCATGGTGATGGTAGAATGATAATGGTAGTGGAGAAAATTTATTATTCACTACAATTGTTTATTTGTTTGATATAAATTAAGGTATTATTGTGTTTTCTAGTTGTTGATCTGTTTAAGGTTTAAAAAAAATTCTTCATCGATAAGGAGGTCTTCATCTTATCAGGTTGAAACCTAGTCATTCTAGAGTCAAAATATATTTGTGTATTTTGTCTTTTAATATCGAGAATACATCTTGATAATAGGATAAAAAAAATATTTTTTTTGATATTTTAAAAATGTAGGCTAAGTTCTCATGACTTTAATATACTGGTTACAAAATCAAAAAATACATGTAAAAAAATAATATTTGTATGATTTTTTAATATGTTAAAATATACAAATATAATTAATTTTTAAGAGACTTGGCTATATGCAATTAAAACATTTAATTTTTTTTGTTTGTCTTTTTGGTTTTAAGCATTCAAAAACAATGTAAAAAAAAAGAAGTAAACACACACAGATCTCTTTTACTAATTTATACAAACAACAATTACATTTATAATTATCACATGTAATCTCAAAACACATTAAATAATTTGACTGGGAAAAATCTGGATAGTCAAGAGGAGCTACTGGAACACACTGGAAATATAGGAACAATGGTGGCGCGTGTGTTCCACGCGCCACTGGTTGCGCATGAGAACACATGTCGTCAGCATTGGGAGGGGCAAAATCTGGTGAATCGGGTAAATCTTCTCTTGCTCTTCAATCTTATGCCATTGTTGGATCTTATCGCCATCTGCAAAACAAAGAAATCAACACAAGCAGTCACATTTTTTTAAGGGTTGTTTCTCTCTTTACTGGCTTTCAACACCATAGGGCACTATCATAGAAAAGGGCAAGTAGTGTTGTTGTGGTAGTTGTTGTTTGTTAATGGCGGGTCAGCTAAGAGAGTAATGAAATGATGTGTGGCATTTTCTTTCACAATGAATTAAAAATTGAGCAATCTCCAATATACTTTACTTCACTAATCATTTGTTTTGATATGAAATCTCAGAAATTTTATTTTCTCAAGAGATATGACTCGTGGTATAATTAAGTTGAAAAACATTCAATCATAAAAAAATTTCTTCAATTTGTTTGGCAGACAATAAGATTTTAATTAGAATTCAAAGGAAAATTGGGAGGCAAGAAAACATAACATGAAGGATTTGAGAGGATTCTAAATGTCAAGAACTATTTTAAAAATAATCTATAATCCTTGAAAATTCAAAAACATTTAGGAAAAATAAAGATTTTTTTATTTTAAAAAAGCATTTTCTAAGAGGTCTTTCGACCTTGTATCTTCGAAGATTCAATATTCAGACCAAAACTTATATTTAATTTTGTCATAAAAATGATTTGATTTATCCAAATTGGACTTAAACTTGTTTAATATATACACAAAGTCATTACACAACTCAAATCCATATAATAAAATGGGCCATCAATCAATTGGCTATATAAACAAAAAATTATTGACTAATATTTTTTTTCGTTTCCAAGAGGAAGTGTCAAACTATTCATAATCTAATTTTCCTGAACCATAGTCGTTAACTAAGCATGGCTTAACTTCCTGGTGAAAATAGTTGCATTTAGGACTTGAAAGTCCTTTGATGGATCAAGATGTTTAACCACATGTTTTAACATCAATGGGTGCCTTTATCAATGTCTTAGGGTTATTTATAAGACATTGAAGAGGCTACCTAAGCTCTATAAGATTATGATTAGCATGCAAGCATAAACTGCTCTTTTTATTTTTCATATATTTACTAAAATTAAGTCGTTTTAGATTGCATCATCAGCATGATGATTCCTTCAAAAACAAGTACTACCACCACAAAATCTAACCTTAATATATAAACAAATGATAACAAATCTAACCCTAATGTACCTAATGCAACAAAATATAACCATAATATATCAAATATGCCCTATAATGTGCGATGATCCTACAAATGACAATAATAAAATAATAAAAAATTTAATAATGAAATTCACAAGTGCACACTAGTATTTAAATAAATTTTGATAATTCTCGACACCCAAATTATCTTTTCCTTAATATAACACATTTTCCTTTCCAATCCAAAATTTTCATTGCTTTACAATCATAACCTCATTTCCACCCCAAAAGTCATTCAATATTTACAACAATTCATCTTATTTGTTTTCTTTTAACAATGAAAACTACATAATATTGACTTTTATTTTACCATGAAAGCAATAGACAGTAGCTTCCACTCAACGATGGAAACTGCAGACATTAGCTTTCATCTAGCTATGAAAACAACACAACAATGACTTTCATTCTTCAATTGAAGCAAGCAACATATCATTGGCTTTCATCCAACGATGAAAGCATCATAACAATAACTTCTTCTTTTTTGTTCCAAGATAACAACACCTATTGGCTTCATTCAATATAAAAATAACATAATCATTGGCTTTCCTTTAATAATAGAAGCAACATAATCATTGGCTTTTCATAAATCTTTTTCCAATATACTTTTGTCACATTTACCAAGGTTTATCAAGTGTAAGAAATTGCAAGACTAATATATAAAATTAAAAAGACTAAGGTGTAAAAAGACTTACTTGGTGTATAACCTCTAGATGCGACACCTAGTTATTGTCCTGTTAGTGTAGCTTTTGATGTACCAATAAAGACAAACATCACTGATAAGTTCCATGAACAATAAAAATGTCATATCAATTCTCATCCAATACAAATTTTAACTCACTAAGTAGGAAAAATCCTTAAAGTTCCACACACACACACACACATAATGTTTCATTTTTCACAATTTCTATAGTGCCAGATTCCAATGAAAGGTTGGAAATTAATTATTTTCATCACTTCAGCCCAAGCCCTATAAAACACTGTTTTGTGTTTCAATCATACCCGAAGTTATAGAACTCGATTTTAAGCTCAGTTATTTTCTTTAGAAAGCTAAGAATAAGGCTACAACTTTTATAAAGGATGATGAACCTAGATCTGCAATTTATATATCGAAACGTTCTCATGAATGTAACGTGTGGAACTGTTTAGTAGGTTCCATGTTAGACCTTTCGTTAGTTTTTAGCCCATATCTAGAGTTTTATAACTCAAAACTAGTTTCATTTGAAAGCTACCACCTATATCTAAAACATTAATGAAGATAATTATTCAAATTTTATCATTTTTCATAATCAAATTGCAGTTGGAAGTCTGATGATAAATATGTCTTGTTTTTAACTTGTCGCTTTAATAAGCAACTATGTGTTTTAATGTATCTCTTCATCATTCAAGGCACCAATTCCTTTTCAATATCATTTTTAATACCATTAAAAATAAATCTTACATAAATCAAACTCATCAAATCTACCCTTCATATACCAAAACTTTATCAATTAAACCATGATTCAATGACTACACATAATAAACAACATCATTCCACCATAACAACTGACCTATTATATGTCCAGGATTAATGTCTTATTGCTAGCTTTTGTTTGTCCTTTGATTTATGTATAATAAAGAGTTAAATGGACTATTATGAATGTAAATTGTTCTACACATTTCTTCATTTCCAAACCTGTAAAAACAATACCTTAATTAATGGTAATAGGTTCTAGAAGAACGAACCTTTAAACGGTCTTTTCTTTAATAAATATAGTTATCATTTCCTGAAAAATTGTTTTATAATCTTTAGTTTTCACCCACTCGATGAAATAATCAATGGCTAAAAAAAATTCCTTTAAAAAATGGATAAATTTTACACACAGACACACACACACACACACACACACACACACACACACACACACACACACATATATATATATATATATATATATATATATTCTAGCATTTAAAGGGTTAAAATCAATTGCTTGAACATGTTTAATTGGTTCATGTCTTTGACAAAATAAACATCCTTTGACATAAACCATATAGTCTCTTGCAATGCCTAGCTAGTGGAACTCATGATTCATAATCACTCATCTCATCTTTTTTTTTTTTTGAATTAGTGGGCTTAACATACTCCTTAATGTATCTCATTCATGAGTAATAAAGTTTTTTTTTTATTAAGCATATGAGTAGAATTTTAGTCTTTTATCTTTTATATAAATTATTGGCTAACATCTACGTAGAATTTTAGTCTTTTATCCTTTATATAAATTATTGGCTAATTAATATATAATTTGATGATTTAAGTTTGAATGAGTGATATATCTTGATCAAGGGATTCTTTAGCTAACCTTTAATCCCATCTCGTCAATTCTTTTTTAGATCCAATAAATTTTGTTTAGTGAATAGATATGATTATTAGGCTTGGCATAATCTCAGACATATAAAAAATTAGATATTGGATGAAGTATTATAAGTCTAATATATTGAAACCTATTAATAGCGTCATTAAAACCTTGACAAGTACAATGCCTTACTTATTTACTACTACTTTATAACTTGAACTATTTTGAGTGAATTTATTAGATTTAATATTATTTCATCTCATTAAAAATAAGAAATTTAAATCAACAAACTTCTTAATACATGTTTGAGCGTGTTTATAATATTTAAGCAATATAGGATGCTCACATTTATATTCTCAATTACCTCTTTCAAAATAAATAACAAGTCACTAGTAACCTTAACATGGCCTACACTAAAATTAAGTAGTATAAGTAGGACAATAATAACCACCTCATTTTCAGTTTGATTACTATTGCACTGAAAATCAAGTCAAACAAAAAGTAAAACTTTAAACCTTGAAGGTGTATAAATTATAATACATGCTTTTTCATAGTTCTTAGTCATTGAACCATCAAACTAGAATTTCCAAGAACCTAAAACCATGGTAGCTATATCAAGTTGTAGTAGAGGATCAATGTTTATCAAAGGTTGATCTAATAGAAATTCAACCAATACTTAGCCCTTAACTATTTTTTTATAGTTCATGTTAGTTTTCATTTACCTATTCAACCATATAAAAATGATCGTGAGATCATATATTTTACAAGAACTATCTTGCTAACGACAAGAATGTCTATAAAAAACAGATCGTATGCTTTGTCTCCATGTTTATAAGGTTCGACTTAAGTAATAAATTTCCTTTTCATGTCATAAATCATTTTTTTGTTCTAATAAAACTATAATTGAACCATGTACGACAGATAAATATAATTGTAATGGGTGGCTCTTTTTATGAGGCACGAAGACAAACAGAGAAGCTAAGTACTTTTTCATATTATCAAAAACATCTTGATGCTTATCGATCCAAAGAAACTAATTAGTTTCTCTAAGATTTATTTATCCTTTTTTTCTTTTAATTCTTGTTATTCTTTACTTATTCTTATTCTCACATGATGTTGCTTGAAATAGATATATATTTTTAAGATTTAAAATCTTGGAGTACACGCATTTTGTTTGGTTTTACAATGCTGATACCTGATTCCACTCAAGATTCAATTTCCAGTTATAGTATCTTCTCATTAAAAGGAAGAAACGAATAACAAATAGCATAATTGGTCATAAACTTAACGATTGCTCATTTTATTAGTCAATAAATAATTGATAGCATGATTATATGTTAGATCATCAAATATATATCTTAAATACTATTTCTTAGACTCAATTTGTGTCATAAAAGAAAAAAAATAAAAAACAACCAACTTAACATCATTCCTAAAGTAGAAGATCATTAACCTAGCACTAAAAGGATTCTAAACCATGGCAAAGACTAAATGACTAAATGTTTTGCTAGCCCATTTGATCGTAAAGCCTTCTAAGTTCATTAAGTCTTCCTTGAGGCTTTGGCCACCTTTCCTTGTTGCCCCCAGTTGCCTCTTGTCTCAATTATATTATTGGTGTTGAATTTCCTTTTAACATGTCATTAACACAAGACTAATCCTAAGAACTATGAAGTTAATAATCATGTAAGTTTCTAGTGATCATCATATTAGCAACTACATGACTCGAACTTGCCGGTAGATTTTATATGGGGTTATGGTGTTGCTGCATGGGCGCTACAATTTCCAAAAAGGCACATGATATTCTTGATTAAATTTCTTGAGGTGGTTGAAGCAAATCAAAATATTATAAAGAAAAGGCATAGAAGTTATACAGCGGAGCGTGCAACCATTTGGATCATCCTTGGATATGGCAATACTTGTATAATTGATGCTGTGCTGAAGTTAAATTGGACACCTAATTAAAGTATAATTTCATACACGGGTTAATATATAGACATTTGTGTTTATTTTGTGAAGAATCAACTGTAAAAGGGATCATCATTCACACTCTAGTCAAATAATCAATTATCATTATTTTTTATTTTTTATTTTTTTATTTACTTTTTTCGTTTTTGCTTTGAAACCCGGGTCATAATTAGTGTCTGCCAGCATGAGGTGTGATGTTATCTCTCCTATTTTAATGGGCCTTATTTTGTTTACTATAAATTAGTTCTCAACTAGCATCAACAATTTTGATGTAAAGGATTTCAAGCATTTAAATGACTTTCATATCCGATTTTAAATTTGGTATTTTATAAGCCTCACGTATGGAAATACTAAAACTATATATATATATATATATATATATATGAACTTGAAATGTAACAAAGCAAAGAGGATAATATAAATAATAATTATTAATTCCACAGCCACAAACATGACTACTATATAATTATCCTAAGACTTTTGGAAAATAGAAAAAAATTCGAAAATAGCGGTGGAGAGGGGAAGGAGGGATTGGATGGAATTATGTTAACCATTACAAAAGATAAAAAGCCGATATCCAACTAACTTGAAAATTGTAAGGTACTAGCACATAACTAAATTACTCTGATCAATCCACAACTGCAATTTTTAGGTGTGAAAATATGTTTAGGTACCTAAAGTTTTTTATTTTCTGTTACTTGGTCCCTATAGTCTTAGTTTTTTACATTCCCGTCCTCAAACTTAAATTTTCTTAAATTTCAATCCTTAAATACCGAGAAATGAGAGAGTTATTGGAAAATAAAAAAGAAATGAGAAAGGTTTGAACAACCATATCCAAATCACATAAAATATTAATTTTAATGTCAATAGATTCATATTAGACAGGAGAGTTCAATAGAGAGTGTTTTACCATTTAACCATAACAAGAAAAGTAAATTGGGATCCAAGGAATTTTTTTTTTATTCAATTTGATTTTGGATTTTAGACCAATATGATGATGTTTTGGGGTTGAAATTGGATTTATTGATATTCCTAAAATGTCTTTAGGATGTTTTCATGTAAAAATACGTTAAAATTGGGTTTTGAATCCAAAAACATGGATCTCGAATTTTCGATAATAGTAGGTGGTTGGAATATGTATAATTTAACATCACATCATCTATCTTGACGAATGACATGTCGTCTATTTTATTAAAAACCCTTTTGATGAATGATGTGTCATTCTTATTAAAAATATATATAGAAAAGCTAGAAGCGCATAACTTTCCTTTCTTTTAGGCTAGACATGCAGGCTTGTCTTCCGAAAAGCAACCTCATTTTAAATGGCCTTTTATTTTTAAAAAAAATTGAGAATAAATTTCATTATAAATAAAGTTAATGAGAAAATATTTTTTAAAAGAATTATCCAATTGTTCCATGATTTTCCAATAATATTATAGCTTTTTAAAATAATAATAATAATAATAATAATAATTAATTTTTTAATTATTATATATGAACTTAATATGCTAAAAAAATTAAAAAGATTTACTCAAGCATATTCATTAAGAATAGAATATCTATTTTATATAAAATTTTATCATATTAATTGTCTTGTCATTTTTATTATTTTTTCTAACAATCATGTTAAGATTATTAAGTTATGATGTTTTGTTTTTTAATTGAAACTTACTGAGTTTTTATTTAAGAAAAACAATGTATTTTATAAAAAACATGTTTTCATCAAAATAAATAAAAAAATGAATGAATAAAAAATGTTGAAGAAATATTTTTCTTTTTTCTTCTCAATTCAAATCATTCAAATGTTTTATGAATATTTAATTTAATTGCCTTTAGTTTTTATTAAACAAATATGCTACCAATAAAAAAAACATGTTTTTTATATAAAAAAAATACATTACTTAGAAAAGAAAATTTTACTTACAAAAATACATTTTTTCTTCGGATCTTAAATTGTTATCTTTTTTATGAATATTTATTTTAATTTATTTAAAATTAAATAAAAATTATCTCGCAACATCTCGCCACACTTGCTAGTTCATACTGTAAAAAAATTAATACGAAATGACGGATTGATCCCCAAGGTCGATAAAATGATGGATATGTAACTTCTCAAATAATAGGGGAATGTCTAGCCTGAGAAACCTAGGTCATGAAACCTAATCCTAATCTGATTACTAGTTGAATTGACCAAGACTTTAGCTGGAGAAACCTATTTGATCTAATTAAGGTTTTAATGTTTCGGGTGATTAGTTGAAACTTGATCCATAAATCTCAATATGTTTATTCAACTAAATTCTATTATCCAAAAGTAAAGGAACTTGGGTGTTTTAGATTATGAATTGTAGTTTTCATTTGGATATTTGATTTAAGTTTAGTTTGTATTTTGAATATTTAAACTATGTTTGTCAATTTGATCTTTTAAATCTTTAAATTGTTATTTATTTTTGCGTTAATTTAAAAATAATATTGATATTAAGGCTAGAAGTTGTTCTGAAATTGAAACACGTTAAATTCAACATGCTAAAATATTTTTAATATAGAATAGCATTGACCTATAGAATTGATTTAGTGACTTGCAAGTTTACTCATTAACCAGATCCTTTTCAGATTAGTTCCTATATCAAGAATGACAACTATACATATAGGATTCTTTCTAATAAAAAACAAATAGAGGTAATCAATCCAAGAAATTTGAATGGTGTAAGGATGAATAATGGTTAAACCTCAATTCTTATAAATAGAACTTAATTGGCCTTGAAAAATTATTGTAGTTCTAGACCTATTGACATTCTTATTAATAATCACTTTGCCCATTTACTTAAAAATTTAAATCTAGCTTTTAAGGGTATTGAAGTTTTTTCACAAGGTTCATTTGTCATTTCAAAAATTGACATGGGACAAATATGTCATTTCTCATAGTAAGTTCACAATGAAATGACTGAAATACCCTTGAAAAGAAAAAAATTAAACCTGAGGGATATTTTGGTATTTTCACAATGATTGTTTGGTTATTATAATTTAAGCTGAGAGACAATTTGATATTTAAAAAAATATAAAAATAATAAAAACTTAAAATGTATAGTGAAATGTAAAAATACCCATAAAATAAAAAAAATTAAACCTGGCGACAGAGGGCATTTTCCACTTTTTATAATAGTTTTTTTTTTGTAACTACAAATTCAACTTAGGGGCAATTTTGTATTTAGCTAAATTAAAAAAAAAAACATGTATATGTAGCGCACATAAAACGTGTGGGGGCACTAGAGCCCTTCCATACAATGCGTGTGACATCTCCTAGCATCCAAAAATACTCTTTTTTCCATATGGTTAGAAATGTTGTCGCGTCCTCTTCTAGTTGGTGTGGCACATGTCACCAGTGGTGGTCCAGTTTGGCACTGGAGACCTTTTATTTTTTTTTTTCCTTTGCCTCTTTCTTCTTCCTTTAAAATCACATTTTGGCCCTCTTGGTTGTTGGTATTTTAACTTCAATCCCTATTCTTTTGATTTCTAATTTTTGGTCTTGACTCTCTTGTAAAAGTTTTATTTATTTTCAATTTCATTCTTCAATCCTAATTTACCAACTAGGCAAATATCATATTCTCTAATATGGTCCTCATTATTTGGATTATTTTTTTCCGTGGCCCTTTGATGAAAGTTTTAGTGGTTTTTAATTTTATCTTTCAATTCAAATTAATGGTATTATTATGTTTTCCAATTTGGCCTCAACGTTTTAATTTCTAATTATTTTTTTGTTTTTGTAAAAGTTATTATTATTTTTAGTTTCACCCTTTAATTACATCATTGTTTTTATTTTTTATGTCAATTTTAATCCTCATTCTTTTTTTATTTTTTTTCTTTTATTAAATTGATTTTGTTTTCAAATTCACCCTTCCATTAAATATAAAATATATTTTGTATTTTAATTTTAATCCTTATTCTTTTAATTGCTATTTTTCTAAATCCTTTTGTATATTGAAATTATTTTTTTAATTTTATCTTTCAATATATGATTGATTATGAATTAAACTTCATGGTTTTTTAAATTAGGTACTCCGAGTTTAATGACTTCAGTAATGGGTTTGAAGAGTTAATAAGGATTTTTTTTTAAAAAAAAGACTTTATAATTCTTTATATATTTTTTATCGGGTTATTACAATCACATAATTTAGGTCGAGGGTTTGACATGATATCTTGTGTTGGCTCAGCCCTTATTAGCATGATTATAGATTTGTCATGACCGGTTTTTTATGTCCCTTTTTACACAATTTCAGTAGTTTTTTATGTCTTTTTTACTCAATTTTAACACTTAAATATAATTGTTTACACAAAAAAATAGTATAGCCTTGCAGCGAAGCACGGGCACCGTGGCTAGTTTGCATTTAATTGCAATGTGAAATTATTTCTTTAACATGCCCTTTACTGAGATATGTTAGGATCCAGGTAGCATGTGATAGAACTAGTTGGTAAAACATGCCACAAAAGCAACATTTTCATATTTCATCAAGAGTTTATTGCGAGAAAAATGTATGTTGTAGAAAGATCAACATAAAACATACATACATGGTGATAAAGTTGGAAAAACTTTAAATGAGTTTGAATCTTTTCACTGTTATTTAATTGGCTTTAAATATATTTTTTAAGTTGGTCTTGAGTTGGTAATTCACTTTCTCCTGCAAAACGAGTCTCTTGTACAAGATAAGAGACCCTTTGATGTCTGAGTTAACAAAGTGTAAGAGAGAAATAATGTAATGTATGGAGAAAAAAAAGAATGAGGGCTTTAAATAATATATATTGTGGTTACTTTGTATGTGTTGATCTGTTGTTTAGTTCTCTTCCATACTTCTTGATCCTTGTGTATTTATATATCTTAGACATGTATTTTTGTGTTATATGATTGCAAACCTAAATGTAGGAGTAACCATGAGGAATATTTTTTTTTCATGAGCAATCACAAAGCTAGCTTTGAAAGATTAATTGTTTGGCATTATTAACTTACGAAACAAGATAGGCATCATACTAATAACCTACAAAATTAGGAATTCATGTGATGCCACATTGATAACTTATAAAATAAAGAATCTAAGTGGATATTGCATTGATAACTTGTCAAACGAAGAATACAGATGGGCGATTAAAATGACATTAACAAGTTAAACATTGTTTGGTGTTCTAACCTTTTTTCTTTTTTTTTATCCCTCCCTTGATTTTTTCACCACTTTTCTTGTTTTTTTCCTTTCATTTTCTTGATTTTCACGCCATTTACCTTCTCCTTTTCTTTTCTTATGCTTAGTTGGGCCAGTTAGGTCATTCTTTTCTTTTATTTAGAGCCCGAGTATGCTTGTTTCCACCTCATTGGTTGGGCTTTATACTCTTTAGTTGACCTGTGCTAGAGTTATTTGATTGGGCTATATTGGAGCTGTTTGATTGGGTCTCTCATTTTTTTTCTTATGCACCTTAGTTGTTTGGTTGAGCTTATTCTCTTCTTTATTTGTTGTTTTATGAGCAAATTTTATAGTCATGTAACCAGGAAATTGGAGAATATACAACAAAAAAGTCGAAGGTTATGAAACATTCAATATAACATTAGTACTTTTAAGTATCAATAGTCAAAAACCTTTTTTTATTTTATTTGTTTATTACATTAAAACTTGGATTCTCATTGCACATAATTGAATTGTATTGATCAGCTAGCTTTGAGGGAAAAAAAATGATTTCCTTATTTGTAGCCAAAGTTATTAAACATAGAACAGTTCATAACTTGGTTTAAAGCTCGAGTCATGAGATAAACAGATTGACCCGTGTTAGTCCAAAATGGTGTTATTTCAATAATTTTTTAAAAATAAAATAAAATAAAATTGTTGTTGCCCCCACACACACACACACATATAATAAAAAAATACAAAAATACAAAAGGACAAACATGAAGAAAGCCTAAATGTTTACCTAAGATTGGTGGTGGAGGACCAAGATGACAAGAAAAGTTAGAGGAATAAAATATATAAGAATGACAAAATTAGCAACCCAATTCTAACGGACAAAAAGTTCCACTAGTGAAAATATTTTTATATGGGGTAAAGAAACACAAATTTAAATGGGTAAAGACTCAAGAGAATTTTGGAATGCTTAATTAATTTTATTAAGGACTTAATTACAAGGGAAACTAATTTTTTGAGTCAATTTGGGTGTTAATTGGAAGAAAGTAAAGTTTGGGGATTGAAATTAGACTTTGAAAGGCTTAATTAGTTAAATCAGAGGCTTAATTGTGAAAAAATCAAAGTTTAAAGGCCATTTAAGGACTTAATTGTAAACCTCCAAAACTAAGGACCAATCTGTAAGTGGCATGCAATTTCAAGAGTAGAAATTGGTGAAATCAGGGGACAAATTGAAAGAAATTAAAATTTTAGTGGTTAATTATGGATGAAATTAAACAAATTAAAAACCAATGACTCGCTTGTAAAAGGCGCTAAACTTTGAGGCTGATATTTGAATTTAGCAAGGTGCAATTGTGTGTAATTAAAAGTTGGGATGTAATTGCAGGTGCAATTAAAAAAAATTGGAAGAGTAAGGACCAAATTGAAATTGACCAAATCCCAAATTAGAAAACCTTAATTTCTAGGGTTTAACCTATATGACGTGTCGTTCATCCACTATTTATCTCCTTCCTTGAAAATTTGTCTTTTTGAGGAGGCATCTTCAAATGAATGAACATGGTATTTCCAATCACCATAGGGGCTGTGACATCACCATTCAACTGAGAAACACCCCTTCTGCAACCTTATGCCCATGAAATTAGATGTTTACACCCAAATTCTTCTATAGAAGTCTTTAACATTTTGTCCCCGATCAGCTTTCCTTGAATTTTTAAATTCTAGGCCGATCGAGTTGGCGTATTTAGATGAATGGATGCAAAGATACAGACCTCCAAACGAAAGGTGTGCACTTCCTCTACCAACTTCAGGTGGTCTCAGGCAACATTACTCGAAAGTGGTCAACTCAGTCAGCCATGACTGTGACACCCATTTGGTTAAACCACTGACTTTTCTGTGTGTTCACACTAAAGACTTTCTCAATAGGTTCTTGTCAAGGGTTTGCCGTATTTCTCTCACAATCATAAGGCTAAAAAACAGCTTATTGGTCTCCAAGTCTGACAAAACTTCTAAAATCCCCAAAACCAAAACTAGCACTATAAAACCAGACTAGTACAAAGCTTTCAACTATTACTTTTTGTCTAACACCCTTCCATTCCAATCAAAGGGCCAAGATTGATTAATCATGATCAATCTTTGATTGAATCCAATAAAAAAACCCTCTAAATAACCCTTGAAAATCAGAGCTGAGAAGGAGGGCAAAAGGAAAGAAAAAGGATGAGAGAAATATTAAGAAAATACCCTAGTTTTTAGGGTTTACAAGCCTAGGATATGGGTTTATTTATTTTTGAAAGGGCATCAAGTTTGTGGAAGCAAAACCTTATAAAGAAAAGCGAAGAAGGTAGTAACTGTTATAGGGTTTCAAATGTATATTGGCTAACCTAAAAGTGGAGTTTATGTGGACTTGAGAAAATTTTGGTTGTCATTTGATCTACATTTATGTTTTTAAATAGGGTGATGTTTAAAGAGTAAGGGCTATGTTTATTTTTTTTTGTTACTATGATTTTCATTCTACAGTTTAAAGCTTGTTTTTAGGGTGTGTTTGATGTTTTTAATGTGACAAGTGCTTTCTAGTTAGGCTTGTTTTAATAAAACAATGTTTGTTTGTTTTATTTAGTTTGATTAATACATTATGAAGCAATATTGTTTATCTTAAGTTTACAAGGCTTGTTCATGACCAAAATATATTTAGGAAACTAATTTTGAATCCAAATTGCATAGATATATAGGTTAGATAAGATTTGACAGTTTTAGGAATTGAAACTTAATGCATGTTATTGATAATTTAATGTTATTTGTAGTTCTTTTGATTCAACTATACTTGGTATCGGTAATATGGTTTGTGAGAACAAAATAGTATATTTAAAGGCCTAGAAGTTTAAATTTGGGTTTTAACGGTAGTTCTTCAATTTCTGGAAATTTTCTAGATTCTAGGTTCATGTTATTTGCATGAACTTTATCTTAGCCTCTTGTTTTGGAGTTGTTTTGAGTTAATTCTTGGCACGAACATGTTAACTTGTTATCTTTAACAAATAATCTAGGGTTAAAATGCATTAATAACACTTATTCATGCATTTAAATTCTAGAGTTTTTTTGACTACTCAAACACATTTTGATCAAATCGTGGTTTTAAGTGTTAATCAAAGAAAATGGATGTTTGATTCTTGATATATGCATGATTATGAACAAAACCTTGCCCTTGATTACATGAAAACTTGTCTGGTAGGGTGATTATTTTCGGTTCGGTTTGGTTTTTATTAAAAAAAGTAACCAAACCGATTTTTTTTCAAAAAAACAAACCGAAACCGGTTCAAACCGACTGGTTTTGGTTTGGTTATTTTAGAACAAAAACTAGTTTTTCAGTTTGGCTCGGTTTTTCCGGTTTGACTCTGTTTTTTTTTGGTTTTTTTTATTTGGGTTTAGTTCGATTTTTTTGATTTCAGGCTTATAAAACCGAAACCGAACTGAACCGGTTGATTTTTTAAAAAATATAATCAATTTAATCAGTTTTTTTCATGGTTCGGTTTTTTCTGTTATTTTTTTCTATTTTCTGTGTTTAATCGGTTTTTCAATTTTTTTGCTCACCTCTATTGTCTGGTTTGTGATTTGTGTTTATTGGGTTTCAATTTAAATGTTCATCATGTTCTTGGTGTTTGATATGTTTTTTTTTAAAAAAAATTATATTTTTGTGTTTTTTTAGTTTTGATATGTTTTTGGTTTAATTGTTTGTTTTGCTTTAGTTTTTCATGTCAAATTATGTTTTGGTTCGGTTTAGGGTTGAACTAGTGTTGTTGAGTCAACCCGATTGTTTTTTTTCGGGTTAGGTACTAAAGCTTTGTTTAGCTGATTACTTTTATTTCATTGAATAATTTTTGGCCTAAGGGGTTGTTTGGAAAGCACAGCCTTTTGACAATTTTGTTTTGAATGAAAATGATTTTTTTTTGTCAAACAGGCCCAAGTAAATTCCTAAAAATTCTAGAAAAAATTCAAAGATCAATTTAAAATTATTTGTGGGTTCCTCATATATTTTTACCCTAATTATATTTAATATTGAAGTTGTAGACTTACACTGTAAAATGTTGATCTGGTATTCAAATACCCATTTTTCCACCAAAATTTCTGAAAATATTTTCTCATTTCAAAAATATAAAAACATATTTCATTTAGTGTGCATTCAGTCAAGCCTCTCAAAAGATGAAAATCATATTTTGCTTAAAAAAATATAGAAACATATGGTATGATTTAACATTTTTTATATATACACAAAAATTGAAAAAATATATGTGCATGCATTTTTTGACTTAATAACTAATTTATTGAATCCATGAGAACTTGATCAAAATTTCAATAACCCCTAAAAATTTTAATTCATGAGAATTAATGGTCAATATTCTAATATAAATATTGAACTTACAAGTAGGCTGGCATTTAAATACCACAAGTTGACATGAAATTTCCAAAATTATTTCGAGTATTCACCACTTTTAAATGAGAGTATTTCTTACCACAACATATGAGTTGTGGAAAACTATTTCGCCTTATAGGATAATTGGACCTTGTTAGGGCACCAACATGAATTCTTCCCATAAAAATTTATTTAGACATATGTTCCCATAATAAATTTAAAATGTCAAATTTATTCATGAGAATAAATTTTTATTCTAAGTCATAAATTAACCATCAATTAGGAACCTATTAGTATATTTGAGCCACATTTTGACCACATAATATAGCTTACCTTGCATTCTTTAGCCATAATCATTTTTTTACCCTAGAATTTTATACAAAATTAGTGACCCTAAACCAAATAGTTAGATGATGACTTCTTGATCCTGACGTCTCACTGCATCACACACACTTATAATAAAAATAAAGCCAAATAAAATATTAATGGACTTAACTTTATCTAATTAGTTAATTTTTAATTATTTTTTATGTTTTGATTGCCTATGAGATCCAATCAAGCATGAAGGACAAGAATACTGAATCTACAAGAGGCCCTAGTGATGTCACATTCCAGCTCAAATAGAATGCTGAATCTTATCTTACTCTAATGGTTGCTTCAAGAAGCAAGAAACCCTTTCGCGTGTGCACACGTATTATATCCTCATTGGTTTCTTCTCGCGACCAAGGATGGGCTTTAGCTTTCCTCTAAAAAAACTAGAAAGAGAGAGAGGGAATGGTGCTATTTATTTTTTTATTTTAAAATTATTTTTAAAAAAATTTAATTTTTTTATCTTTTAATTTTTTTAAATTAATAGTTTTTTGTTATTTTTAAATTATTTGATGTGTTAATATGAAAAATATTTTTTTTAAAAATAAAACAAATATTATTTTAATATATTTCTAAATAAAAAATACTTTAACAAATAATAACAATAACTTAAATAAATAAAAATTACTTCTACTTTCGAGGTTAAATTTTATCCTCAAGGCACAACAATTAAATAAAATTAAAAAGAAGGCAACGTGTCTTCTAAAAACAAGAGTAAGAAAGGGAGTTGGAAATCAAGCACGTGTCAAAAGCGTGTTGGCCAAAATGCAAAAAAAAATCAAAACAAAGAAAAAAAGTCCTTTGACTTTTAATAAATTTTTAAAGTACCACGACATTGACACTTCACAAGTTCTCTCTACCCCACACACCATCATGTCCATCATTCACAAAACGAACTCGAACACTTCATAAAACGACAAATCACAAAACGAACTCGAACACTTCATAAAACGACAAATCACCTGCGTGTCTGAGAACGACAAATCTGCGGTAATTCTCCTCCTGTAATTATAAACTTGGACAATGCAGCTTCAATAGAAGCATCGTGACTAATTGTTTGATTATATTATATTATTTTATTAATGTTGCTTTTTATTTTTATATTCATTCCTTTGAATTTATTAATTGCATTTTATTTGTATTAACCTATAACATTAATGTTTCACTGTTCACGCTAAAAAAAGCTAAATTTATAACAAATTTATGGGGCAGCCTAAGTAGCGAGTTCTATATATATATATATATATAATTTTGACGGACATCTTGTTGCCAATCATATTTTTTCAGAAAAATAAAGCACGACAAGCACACCTGTCACTGGCCCTTTGATGTTTTTTTTTTCTTGATTTGTTTTTGGTTTTTTATACCTATAAAAAAATTATCATTCACTAACCATTTAATTTTTACATGATTCTTAAATATTATAATAATTTTTTATTTAAATTTTAATAATTCTTTTCAAATATTATATATCTGATATGAAAATATTAATACTAATAACAAATTATTCAAGAAAATTAGATTGAAATTAGTGTTTTATTATTAAAATTTATTTTAAACATGATTTTATTATTTTTTGCTTTCAATCACAAAATATAAAAATACTATTTTGATTTTTTTTTATCAACTTGCTTTAACAATTATAAAATATATTTTTTCAATAAAAGAAATTATTCCAATTAGAAACATTACATTTGCTAAGATAAACAATAAATATGTTAATAGAAAAATTTATTTTGAAGGAACAAAAATTTCAACCGATAGTATCTTCGGATTTAATAATCATGCTAAAAAATTTCACGAGTCCTAAATATTTATTTTATGTTTAAAAACATTTTAGTCCCTCCACACAAACATACAAACTAGTTAAAACTAATAAATTTACAAAGTGTGTGTTTTATATTGTGCAACGTGATATTTTTTTAAAATATTTTTTAATTAAAAATAAATTAAAATGATATTTGTTTTATATATTTTTTATTTTTAATATCAACACATCAAAATCATCTAAAAATATTTAAAAAATATTAATTTAATACATTTTGAAGAAAAAAACATTTTAAATAACACATGATAAAGCAAAAACAAAAACCCAATATGTCATGAACATGTTTTAGTTGGATTTCCAATGCCAATTGATCTTTTTTTACTAGTGGTTATTTTCAAATTATTTTAACAAAATTTTTGTTTCAACATAATTTTTTTTTAAATTTTAAAATAATATATTTAAAGTGAATGGATGAATCAAATCTTAAAAAGATATATCTAAAATTTAGATTGGAATACCATTGTAATAACCTCCCTTAATCATGTTTTGAAACGAGTTTAAAGGGTACTTGATATTGAGTTTTAATTTGTTTTTTTATTAAAATTTGATTTTTTTTAAAAAGATTTAGTGTTTTTAAATTGTTTTAAAATATTAATATTAAAATTAATTTTTTTAAAAAAAATATATAAAAAAACAATTTGAAAACGTTAACATGAGAATTGAGATGCCTTGCATTAGAAAACGGAAAATAGTTAATTAAATAAGATTAGTGAACACTAGCCAAATTCACTTAACCCATGTGTTTTTTTAAGAGTCTCTTTCTGTCAAAATCTTTTTTTCTCATCTCTGAAAAGTGAAGAAGCTAAAGTAAAGGCCAAATACTTTATCATCTCCAAAATCTCTCTCTCTCTCTCTCTCTCTCTCTCTCTCAAGCTTTCACACGAAATCTCCTTCTCTGTTTTTTTCTATAGCAGCCTTACAACACCTTTCATTTCTGATCTTCGTTTAGTTTTCAGTGTTCTAGATTCAACTTTGACCATTAGATCATAGATCATCAGTCGGCCGGTTGCTTTGGTTTCTGTGGTGTTTTTTTATTTAATGTTGTAAACTAACTTGTATTACAGTGGTGCTCTGCGTTTAATCATTGAGTTCTTCGGTTAATGTGAGATTTTGGTCAGAGAAGTGACTCTCGGGAGAGATGTTAGGTAAGTTAAAAAACACCCAACAAGAAAAAAAGTTCCATTGACTGGTAGCTGAGAGAGAGAGAGAACATAGAAAAACCAAACCCTAGAAAGTAGAAAAAGAGAAACTTGGCTCTCTTTCAAAATTCTTAACAAGTTATAAATGCTATAGATTTTTGCCTTCGTGTTTTTTTGGGGGTTTCAAGTAGGAATCATGCCTGTTGATTTAGATAATTCCCCAGCTGCTTCTGGTGAAGCTAGTGTCTCTTCCTCTGGTTACCAACCACCACAACAACAAACACCGTCCAAGACAGTTGCTATCGCCAAGAAAAAACGCAACCTCCCTGGAATGCCAGGTAAAGAAAAGAGCTTGAAGCTTTATCAGTTTTGGGTTAATTAAAGTTAATTGATTTCTGTTTTTTATTTTTTAATTTCTAGTAGATCCAGAAGCAGAGGTGATAGCCTTATCGCCAAAGACCCTTTTAGCTACAAATCGATTTGTATGTGAAATATGCAACAAAGGGTTTCAAAGAGACCAAAACTTGCAACTTCATCGACGAGGACATAATCTACCATGGAAATTAAGGCAAAGATCAAGTAACGAAGTGAAGAAGAGAGTTTATGTATGTCCAGAACCAACTTGTGTACACCATGATCCATCAAGAGCTCTTGGCGATCTTACAGGAATAAAGAAGCATTTTTGCAGAAAACATGGGGAAAAGAAGTGGAAATGCGATAAATGTTCGAAGAAGTATGCTGTTCAGTCTGACTGGAAGGCTCACTCAAAGATTTGTGGTACTAGAGAGTATAAATGTGATTGTGGTACCCTGTTTTCAAGGTAATAGTGGCATCAAATCTTTGTTCTTGATGTGATTTTTGGTGGGTTTGTTTGGATTTTGAAGTTTTGTTGTTTTGGTTGGTTTATGAAGGAGGGATAGCTTTATTACACACAGAGCATTTTGCGATGCATTGGCGGACGAGAGTGGTAGAGCTCAAACTCAGACTCCGAACCCAAACCCAAATCATAATCCGGAATCTGACCCGAAAGTGCAAGTTAATTCATCTCCACCACCAGCACCACTACCACCACCAGTGGCCCCAGATTTAGGTCCCGGTCTGAGTCAGGCTCCACCAGGGCTAGCTCAGTCAACTGGGATGACACCAACTCCAGTCTTGGCAATTCAGAGTCCAGGTAAAAAAATTTGGAGCTAAATTTTGAAACTTTCAAATATTCTGTAACTTTTGTCGGTTTTGGAGTTTTGTCTTAATCAAACAAGAAAATCCTTGTGTTGTTTGTTGTCATCTCTCTTTGTCGTTCTTTAGATCTTGGAGTTTAGTAGTTTTTTGTCTTCTACTGATGTTTGTTGTTATGTTAAGTTAAATGGCACTGAATAGATTTGTAGCGCTAAGAAAGGAAGAAAAATAAGGTATTGAAAATAATTTTGAGATTCAGCTTGTGCAATCTCTGGCAAAGAACTCAAGTGATTCAAAAGCTAAAAAGGAAAGAGATTTGGGTTTAGTTTAGATAAAGGGAACAATTATTGACTCTTTGCCTTTTCTTCTAAAGTTCTTCATAAAGAAAGGCTTTACTTTCCATGTTTGTATGTAAGTGCCCCCCATTTAATGTCTTCTTTATTTCCTTTAATCTTTTCAAATTGACTTCATACAGAATTACCAGATAATCCTACACAAATTATAGAAGAAGCACCGGCACGGGCACCTATGCCGGCCACAGTAACTGCTGGGTTCAATGGAAGCTGCAGCAGTAGCACTAGCTCAAGCAGCAATGGCAGCAGCACCAGTAGCGTGTTTGCTAGTTTATTTGCTTCCTCAACTGCTTCAGGAAGCTTGCAGACACCTCAGACTCCTGTTTTTACTGATCTAATCCATGCAATGGCCCATCCCGATCGCCCAACAGACCTTGCTCCATCATCTTCAGCTGAACCTATTTCTCTGTGTCTCTCCACTAATCATGGGTCATCAATTTTTGGCACCGCAGGGCAAGAACGTAGGCAATATGCACCTCCACCACAACCAGCTATATCCGCTACTGCACTGTTACAGAAAGCTGCTCAAATGGGAGCTGCCGCTACAAATGCATCATTGCTTCGTGGGCTTGGGATTGTGTCATCTTCTCCATCATCTACCCAGCAAGACAATACGCAATGGGGTCATAGGCAAATGGAGCCTGAAAATGCCTCACTTGCTGCAGGGCTTGGACTTGGCCTGCCTTGTGATGGAGGTTCTGGATTGAATGAATTGATGATGGGAACTCCTTCCATATTTGGGCCGAAGCATGCTACTCTTGATTTTCTTGAACTTGGGATGGCTGCTGGTGGGAACCCTAGTGGTGGTCTATCAGCACTCATTACATCTATTGGTGGTGGTCTTGATGTGGCTGCAGCAGCAGCTTCTTTTGGAGGTGGAGAGTTTTCTGGCAAAGACGTGGGAAGGAGCTGATGACATTTTAAAGCAAGGAACTATACTTCTCCATTTTACTTGGGGAATTAAGTTGCATTTGTACATAGTTTTGTCTCAGGGCAACTGATTTTTCTCGAGGAAGGATGAAAAGATAAAATCTTGCGGAAGACATTGCTCTAATGGAGGCGAGGATCAACCCATCGTTAATTGTTTTGCTGCCTTGGTGTAGATATTTGGCCAAGAATTAAGGGACCCTTGCTTCCTGATTAATGTAATTTAAGGCGGGGGTTGAAAATTTGAACCGTAGCTTTGTTTTTAGCAGTAAACTTGGGGATACATTTCTCCATCCACTACTCTAAATTTATTGCTTGAAAACATAATAAAACAGATGCAATTTCAAAATTTGATTAGCAGCTGCGCACTTGGAAGGATGAACGGTACGAATTTGTGGCTGCGACGTGGAATTAGTCATCTTGCTGCCGATGATGAAAATAGCTTAGGATCTTGAAGTTATTGTGTATTCGGAACTACTGTAAGATTCATCGTCATTGAAGGA
>Ga0325404_1000936_pt1 | contig 30025 bp, 15 predicted proteins | sample PopdelMetagenome_18_FD_205664 | JGI IMG/M metagenome (GOLD analysis project Ga0325404, IMG submission 205664) | Populus deltoides microbial communities from Bellville, Georgia, United States - Xylem-Control-R1 | ecosystem: Host-associated > Plants > Phyllosphere > Stem > Wood/Secondary xylem...
TTGATATTCAATCAACATACAACATGTTATTGGGAAAGCCTTTGTTGCACTTTTTTAGGGCAGTGGCCATTTTATTACATTAAATGGTTAAATACATAGCTAAAAGGTAATTGGTGATTGTAAAAGTTGAAGAACATTTAACATTGTTAAGGAATACCTATGTCCTCTATATATAATATAAAGGAACTCACAATGGTAATTTGTATTTTTTTTTAAACTATCAACAGCAATTTGATCCCTAAAAATGCATTCATTGAAAGGTCAAAATTATCTTAAGCTACAAGGATGACGACTAAATGCATGGTCCAAAGCAAGATGGAACTTGAATCTCTCGATAGAGATGATTTATTCAAATTCAAGCTAGAAATATATAATAATTATTGATTTGGCCTGGGATTCTGACATTGTTGAAAATATTTTCAGATGATAATGTAGAAAAGGAATGATAGAATAATGGCTAAAATGGAGGGACGTGAACCCAATGATTTAAAGATGGTAATTCCATATATCTAAGATATACTTCCTTGTTTGAGGCATGTCATCCAGCCATGTAAAAAAATCATGGGCTATACTTTACTTATGAAAGAATTAAAGCTGCTAGAGAAAGATCTAGAGTTGTTATGACGCCACTATTGACAATTAACACAGTAGAGGACAGAGTTGAGGCTGATTCATTTGTCAAGAAGTTCACTTCTAGAGAAAAGTTTGGCAAATGGGAGGACGAAAAAAAGGTTCCAACAATCATCAAGATGAAGTGATTCATTATAACATTTCCTTAATTTTCAGTATTAGGGTTAAAATGCTAAAAATAAATATTTTGTATTGAACCTAGCCTTAATCAGGTTATTCTTATTGTATGGATATATTGTTTAAGTTTTTAAGTTTTAATAAAAATGTTTTCATTTCCATTTTTCTATTTTAGAGATCTTAAAAATGATCACCATCAAATATTCACATTAAAAATGTTTGGCATCTTCAATAATTAATCATTATAAATGAAAATGATTTGGAGGATAAGACAATTGTAATTGAGAAATTCATTAAGTTGATAGAACAATTAGAACATGTTGTTTTATCATACTAAGATGAATTAATAATAGACATTGGCACCGAAGAGAATAAGCAAGAACTTAAAATAAGCATTTTAGTTTCAATATAAGAAAAAAAAGGTTGATTGATTTATTGAGTTGATATTCCAATGTTTTTGCATGGTCCTACAATGATATGCTAGGATTAGACATTGATATTATAATGCACAAGATTTCTTTGCTTGTAAATTCCAAACCTATAAAGCATAAACTAATGAGATTAGGACTAAAACTACCATTAAAATTTAAGGATGAAATTTATACACAATTGAGTGCAAGTTTTATTGAAGTTATAAAGTATTCGTTATGGGTATCCAACATTGTGTTAATAAGACAAAATGATGAAAGGATCAAGATGTGTTTGAATTATCATAATCTGAACGATGCAAACCTATAAGATGATTTCTTGTTACTATACATAAACATCTTGGTAGACAATATGGATAAAAGTGCAACATACTCCTTTATGAATAGGTTTTATCGGTATAACCGAATCAAAATGGTAGAGGATAAAGAAAAAATCACCTTAATTACTTATCGGGAAACATTTTGCAACAAAGTTATGTCATTTGAATTAAAGAATGTCAGGGCTATATATTAATAGGCAATAGTAACTCTATTAATTGTATGATACACAAGAAGATCAAGATGTATTTTGATGACATGATTGCCAAATCAATAAAGGATTAAGATCACATACAAGTGTTAAGTAAGTTGTTTAAAAGACTAAGGAGGTACAAGTTAAAGCTTAATCTAGCCAAGTGTTCGTTTGGAGTCAAATCTTGAAAGTTATTAGAATTTATAGTAAGAGAAAAAAGAAATAAAATATATCTAGAAAAGATCAAAGATATCTAAGTTTTGTTCGTGCCTACTGTAGAGAAGGAGGTTTGAAGTTTCCTTGAAATGTTTAATTATATTGCTAGGTTTATTTCATAACTTATTGCTATATATGAGCCAATCTTCCGATTACTTTACAAGAAAAACCTTGGGACTTGGGATAAGAAATGTTAAAAAGCTTTTAAGAAGATAAAATAGTACTTATAGAAGCCACTGATATTGGTACCTAATTTTATACTTAATAGTTATAGATAATGTTATGGGTTGCATGTTAAGTCAAAACGATGATTCTAAAAGAAAAAAACAAGTCATTTACTATTTGAGCAAAAAGTTTACTAAACATGAATCCCGGTATAATACTGCAAAGAAGACTTATTGTGCTTTAATGTAGTATACAAAGTGTCTCAGGCAATATATATTTTATTACACCTTGAAATACCTTATTGAAAAATCTTATTTATCCAATAGATTTGCATGTTGGCAGGTGTCCTTAACTGAATACAATATTGCTTATATAATTTGGAAAAAAATGAAGTGTTATTATTGATCACTTAGTAAATAATATACGGTTGATGATTACAAGCCATTGAATTTTGAATTTATGTTAAATATATTTTAGTCTTAAAACCTAAACAAGGGTTAAAAGTGATTTGTAAATAATGTATTTTAATGGAGCTGTTAGTGTATTTAGAAATAGTATTAGAGCAATCATCATCTCTCTTGAAAAAAAAACAGTATCTAGTTGCAATCAAGCTACAATCACTTATATTAACAACATAACTATATATGAAAAATGTATTAAGGGTTATAAATGACTTAGAAGTTAAAAATGAAGAAGTTAAAAATGTACGAGGATTCCATTCTAATTATATATTAAGTTACAGGTGAATGAAAAACTAAAGATGAAGGGCTAGTTTTTTACCATAAATACCTCACCAAATTAGAAGAGGAATTTGAAGAAATTGAGTTCACACACTTGAGGAAGGAAAAGAATTAGTTTGGCAATGCTTCATAACTGTAGTTTTGATGGCTCAACTCGATGATGGAGGTCCAAGTACAACTTTTTTGCATCGAATTAAAGAATTTTCTAGTTATTGATTGTGTCCACATTGATAAGGAAACAAAGGAGGAACCTTAGTATCATGATATCAAAAATTTCCTTAAGAATCAAGAATATCCTGATAAAGCTACCAGGATATATAAGAAAACTATGTGCTGGTTAGCCATAAATTTCTCCTTAGATGGAGGGATTTTGTACAAAAAAGGGTTTGATAATACTTTTCTTAGATATTTAGATAAAGTAATAGAAGAAATTCATGAAAGTGTTTATGCTACGCATGCTAATAGGCATATGATGGCATGATAAATACAAAAATGGTTACTTTTGGATAACTATGGAAAATGATTGCATCAAACATGTTTATAAATGCCACAAATGTCAGGTGTATTATGATAAAATCAATGCTTTACCTATGCCCATGTGTAATATGGTGTCACCATAGCCTTTCTCAATATAGGGGCTAGACAAAATTAGTCCTATCAATTCAAAGGCTAACAATGATCATTGTTTTATTTTAATGACTATTGACTACTTTACCAAGTGGATAAAAGCATATTCTTACACCAATATTACTCAACGAGTGGTTAGTTAATTAATAAAGAATAACATCATTTATCGATACGGTGCTCCATCAACCATCATCACTAATAATGCTAAAAATTTAATGGTAAGATGATTTTAAATTTATACACCTGGTAGAAGGTGAGAAACTTGAATTTCTCTTCTTATCATTCTAAGATGAATGACACAACAAATAACAAAAACATCAAGAAAATAATTGAAAAGATGGTGATTAACCATAGAGAATGGCATAAATGCTTCCTTGTACCTTGTTAGTCTACCAAACAATAGTAAAGACATCCACAAAAGCAACCTCGTATTCTTTAACATATGGGATTAAAGCAATTTTACCTTTAGAGGTTGAAATCTCATATTTGAGGATATCAAAAGAAGCATAACATGATGAATCAAAATGGGTTAGGGTCTGGTATGAATAATTGAATCTGATTAGTAGAAAAAGATTGATTACCATTTATCATGGTTTGTTTTATAAAAAAAGATTGCCAAGGCTTATAATAAAATGGTATGTATTAGAGAATTTCAACTTAGGGATTTTATGTTGAAAAAAGATTACACTTCTTAGAGAAGTAAAAAAGCAAATGGTCACCTGAATATAAAGACATAAATGTTGCGAGGAAAGCATTTTTAAACTTAGGCAAAACTAGTAAATTCAAACCCAGTTAAAAAGAATTATACCTAATATTGTAATTAGTTTTATCCAAAAGAAATAAAAAAAACTTTATGCCATGTCCAACCATTTTGATATAAATATATTGGTAGATTTTGTTTCCTCAAATCTACTTTTTTTAGTGTTTTTAAAGACAAGAATGAGGTGTTCAACTTGTGAACCAACATTGCTTACATATGCATTCGTACACTATAATAGTTTGGTTAAAGCTAACATTCTCATCATATCAAGGATTTGCTATAATGTTTTATTGAGTTTTACATGTGTAGGTCTCCTTTTCATTTTTTATTATTAAATTGGGGTAAAAGGGTGTAAATAATGATGAATAATGTGGTAAAAGATGTTAGATGCATAGTCATAACATGATTAAGCTTTTAAACCAAAGCATAAAGCAATCATGATGAAAAAAACTCATATTTAAGGGCATTTAAGTACTACAATACAAGTCCTATAATTGCTAAAAGAAGCAAGACATGATAATGAAAATCATGAGATATTCAGAAATTAACAAGCATAGATTTTTTTAGCAAACTTTATTGGGTCAAGTAGTAAATAAATCTGGAGTAAGAGCACACAATCAAAATTGGCATAAGCAAAATTCTAGAAACTTTCATTTCAAAGACCAACACAACTTAAATCGAAAAACCAACAACCATATGGAATAACTGAGCAACCATGTCTTATGAATCTATGCTAGGACCATCCTTCAGGGCAAACCAAATCAGAGGAAAAATACCAAATCCGTGTAAAAATATCTTTATTCTAAAGGTCAAGGAATAAGAAAATAATGATCGCATTCGAGATTTTATAAAAACATATATTTTAATTTGACATGGAAGCTTTAATGAATTAAAATAATTGTTTATAGAGGACCACCATCATGCCAAAAACTTAAACAAAATAACACATCTATCTACTAACACATCCCACCTAAAGAAACATAAAATTTATGAGCAGATTGTTTCTTTCGTTAATGGTAGAGAAGGTGGAAAAAGAAGAGGAAAAGAATAGATTATGTGAAACCATATAAACGCTAAGAAAATCCCAAAACATAAGAAAAATGAAGAAAAATAAAACCAGAAGAGGTGAAAAGCACAAGGCAAATAAACAGAACTATCGACCTACTTCTCCATCCAAGGTCATGTTAACTAAATCTAAAGAGAGGCTGTAAAACATGTGGGTTGTGTTAGACGATGGATTTGTTACAATTCAATAACAACCATTGATGATACCATTGTGGGTTGCCTTTGATTGTAAATCCATATATTTAAAACCTGAAATTGAGATTAAATTTGAAAGATGTTTTTTTTGTGTTTTTTATTATTGATATGGAAAAAGAACCATAAGCATATAAAATCTGATCGAAGTAAACTTCTACTATCTTCTAAGATAAGAACAAAGGGATGGTGGCTATTAGGAGAAAAAAAAAAGAAAAACATGTCACAACATTAGTAATTCTCTTACACTAACGTGGATGAAACCTAAGTTAAGAAAAGATGTATAAATAACAACACAATTGTGCAACATGTAAAAAAAAAAAGAAAAGATGAAGAGTTTTAAAAAATCACAAGAATGTTGTTTCTATAAAGAATGTATATTTTGTTTTTAGTTTCTTTACTAGATGATCGGTTTGCACAATGTTGAAGGTCAAACTAACTTTTTTAACATAAAAAAATCCAAGCGTTGCTAACATGCTTTCTAATAAAAAAAAATAATCATGAACTCAAAAAATAATGCATGTTGGGCAACATCTTTTTTAAATATTGATACAATCACATATTGGATGTCAATTTTTTTTTCAAATATTGAAATGATGATATATTGAATTGACCTAGATTAATCTGTCAAATCTACAACCCATGTAATAAGACAATGATAGCTTTGTAGAAAATAAATCAAAATAAATTATAAAGATCAATTAATGATTAACCCAATGTTGAAGGATATAATTGAAAAAGATATTAAATTAAAAAACAACAAAAAAACTATCCAAGTCAACCTGAGTTAACTTGCCAAACCCACAATTCAGATAATGTAATTAGGATAATATCATAAAAAACAAATAAAAAAAATCATGAAACTCAATTTCTAACCAATGCAATATTGAAGAATAAAGTTGAAAAATAAGATCAAATAAAAGGAAAAAAAAATACCAATTCAAGTTACCCAATGCTAACTTCATAAAAATAAAATAAATAAATTATTAAACTCCATTTTTAATATTTTCAATACTAAATATTGAAATTAAAAAAAATCATGAGACTACAATAACTCCACAAAAAATAAATTAAGAAAAATTATAAAATATAATTTTTAAAATAACATAATATTAAAAAATGAAAGTAAAATAAAATAAATTAAAAAATTATATTGTTAAAGGATAAAATTAAAAAGAAAAAAACCTAAATAATAAAAAACACTATTTCATGAGTGTGGGCAATCCTTTCATTTGTTAATTAATATTAATAATTGTTAATATATAACTTTTGTGTTCCATTTAAGCACGGCTGAATAATAAAATAATCCTAGTATTTTTCTATTTATTTATCCCCTTGAATACTTTAGCTCCGATTCGTGAATTTCGTCTCCTCGCTCTCTCTCTCTCTCTCGTGATGTCTCTCTCGACATGGGTTTGATAATTAAATAAAAAAAAGAGAGAAAAAAACAAACACATCTTCACTTCGCCCTGTCTCTCTCTAAGCAAACAAACCCCACCCCTCTTTCTCTCTAGGGTTTCGAACCCGAAAAAGATTTCAAGCAGAAATGTACGCATAAAACTCCCGCTCCATAATTCTAGGGTTTTGATCGGCCGAGACCCTGTGCCACACCTACTTAACCTGCACTGTCTAGTCCTTTAGACCCTGATTTATCCTCGATTTCTTGATAATGGTGAGGTTCTGAACTCTTCTTCACTTCTCGCTTTCTAGAAATCCTTTCCACTCTCTGATTTTATTATTTAGGGTGCAATCAGTTGGTTTAGAAAAAAAAATTATAATTACTCAAAAGGAGTTAGGTACTTTTGTTTTATTAGATTTTAGGTCAACCTCAAAACTTGATACTTAGTTTAATTGGTGATTTAATATGTTAATTTGGTTTTGCAACAGTAGGTGCTGCTGTTATAAGAAGAGAATTTGATATTTTTCATGCTGGTAAATGTTGAATGGTTGTTACCATGGATTTAAATGTGTCGCCGGTACCTGAAGGCGACGAAGATAATTCTGAAGGGCACGTAGAAGAATACAGTGCTGCTGGTGAACGGTCAGAGTCTGCTGTCGAAACTGCCCGCAGGGTATTTTTAAATTCTATTCTTCCTTTCTGTTTCCAGTATTTTGCATTAGAAGAATCGACTTTTGTTCCAAATTATGGCGTTACTTTGGTGAATGATAATAATCAGGAAAGATTTTATCAGAGCTTTGCTATTCTGGAAGAATGAAATATATTGCTGTGATGTTTGTATCTGGTTTTTTTACATGACGGCTCTTTTTATGACTCCTAAGTGGTTTGGTTATATGTAAAGAATCATTCAGTAATCTGAACAGTGATTCCAACCTTGTGACTGCTATATTTTATCAGGAAACAGGATTTGAAGTTGCCGTCGCTGCATGGAACGTTGGCAATGGGCCCCAATTTGTTATATTATAGCAACTGGATTAAGTATTTTGATTGAATATGGAGATCATTTTAAGATTTTATGAAGTTATAAATCATATTTTTGTTGTTTTCTCTGGTGAGTGGCACTTTGATACTGGGAATGGGTTTGTGCCGTAGGATGTATTACTTTTCTGCTTCAGTTGTTGTTAGTCTTTAACAGTTGCAGGAACTTGAGGATGAGGATCTTATAATGTAATCAATTTATCACTTTTTCCTGGTTAATATACAAATGCAATTATGCAAGCACATTAGGAACAAAGGTGTGGAAATTTAGCTTCATTATGGATATAATGGCTGTTTAATCTTAAAGCCTGGCAGATGGAGAGAAGAGTGTAAAGCTAGTAAACTTAACAATTAAAGACTTGTTTGTGATCATCGAGTCCCAAAGGAAAATAGTGACTATTCTGTAGCTATAGAGTGCACACAAAACTTCCCTTCAACTAACATGTTGTCATTACTATCTTTAGTGCTGTGAAATGGAATGCCTTGAAGTTTTTGAATACTGAAGCATAGGCACTCTCTATTTGATTGGGTTTAAATGTTTTGAGTACCAACATATTTTGTGGACTTGTGTGTAAGATGACATTTTGTTTCCCTCCCTTGCTCATTCCCACATCTGGGTTCTCTTTTTTCCTTTTATGTTTTTTTGATGATTAATATAATGGCATTGGGGCATTTGTTTGTCTTCCATTTATATGCATGGTTGTTGATCTTATGTTCATCTTGATTAGGAACGTGAAGAAAGACGTAAGCGTTTGAGAAATGAATGCTCGGATGACAGACCTGTACATGTGTCTCGGCAACCAGTGCATGATCAATTCTTTCCATCTAAACACTATAAATCATATGATAAAAGCAAACTTCCTCCTGGTAAATTTCTTGTCTAATTGCTCTATGCAGAAATGGTTTATGTGGCTTGCATTATGATGGTTTTAAATGGTGTTTACAGAAACCATTGTTCTATGGAATTAGTTATCTATTAGAGGTGTATGATACTGCCTCACTACATTTCTGAATATCAATCTATTGTTGGATTGTTTGATGGTTAAATTCGTAACCTGGTGGATCTGGCTTGCTACTGAAAATGAAAAAAGGGCTATGAAACAATTGTCATTTTTCTTTTGATATTTATAAGCAGTGGGGTATTTGTGGGTATCTTTAGGCCACCACAACTATTCCTCCATTGTTTGGGATTGGCCGCAGGATGGGAGTCTCAGAGATCTTAATCATTAGCTCTTCACCAATTTTGATGTCCAAAATGCTTAGCAAGAAGGTGGTTTACATGCAACATTTGAAAGATTGCTCTTTAGTTACATGGTTGTTTAGAATCTTAGATGTTAGGCATATTATTTACTTAGGAGTTTGGCTTTATTTCCTATCACAGTAGTATTGATTCAAGAATTCATGTTTTTCCTTTTCAGTATTGGTTGCTTCAATTTTCCTCTTCAGGAATTCTTATTTCTATTTGGTTTAGTTTTGGCATCCATATAAGAGCACATCCTATGTTTAAACGGAACTTATTTAGTGATTGACAATTAGCTGTTGACTATTGAAAGAACTTGACATTTTCTTCCTGCTTCTCTGTTTTATCACTTACATTTCTTTCCGTATCTCCTCCCTTACCTTCTATTCCCATCCTACATTATCAAGGTAATAACAAGACTGTGCTGTGCTTTTTTTTTTATTACTGTTACAGACATTGATTTCTCAAAACCCGAAATTAATGAATTAAGTGTACTGGAGATGATTATGCTTATGAGCTATTCCCTGGAAGTCAGTCATAGTTTTGTCTTATATTACTGCGGTGATTCCCTTGGCTGAGGACCCTTTGTCAATAAAACATAGTTTTAGCGACAAATATTAGAAACCTAGTCGTCATCTTGTATTGTTGATACTAGTGAATGGTTCTGCTGATGGGTATTTGGCATGGTAGTATTCCTCATTGCAAAGCTGCAGTAGGGGAGGATTGGATATTGTCTTTGTTAGCTTAAGAACTCAGAGAAGGGGGGGAAAGAGAATAAAAAGATATTATTGAATGGTTCTCTGAGCTGTGGTCTTCTTCCTTTATCCTTTTAACCCTTCACTATATCTCTAAGCATTTGATTAGTCTATGTTTCTGCAGTTTTTCATATGCTTTCCTTAGTTTAAGGACACTGTTTGTTTCATCTTAGGTATCATTACTTTCATTCAATAATTTGCTATCCATAACTGCAGGCTGGTTGGACTGTCCTGCATTTGGCCAGGAAATAAATTGTATCGTTCCTTCTAAGGTTCCACTCGGTGAAGCTTACAATGACTGCATTCCTCCTGGTAAAAGATACTCCTTTAAACAAGTCATTCATCAACAAAGAGTTTTAGGAAGGAAAGTAAGTACTTTGAACTTAAAAGTCATTTTTACCTCCTTTGCTTCCTAGTAAATCTCATCTACTATCAGTGGGAAAACTAGTCATGACCACACAATTAATTTCTCAATAACCTGGCATTTTTTTAATCATCTGTATCATCTATCTATAGAGCCAAATTAGAGGAAATGTTCCACAATTTAGCAGGGTTATGTTGCTACACAATTAAGGTTGCAATATTTGTAATTTGCTACCATGAGTAATGAAGTATAAATTCTTCTCTGCAGGAAAAAAGAATATTATCTTGAATAATTCTAAGTTTATCCACTGATTTTTCAGCTTGGTCTGGTGATTGATTTGACAAATACTACTCGCTACTATTCAACAGTAGATTTGAAGAAAGAAGGTATCAAGCATGTCAAGGTGAATTGGCAATGACAATATTAATTTTCTTCAGTCTCTAATTTTATTGTAGAGTTGCTCACCTGATTATCAACTTCTTTTCTTTGATTTTCCAGATATATTGCAAGGGGCGTGATGCTGTACCAGAGAATACAGCTGTAAATACCTTTGTTTATGAGGTATGCTTCTGTTACAATATCTTCTCAGGTTTTTTCATGTTTTTTCCTCCCCCGGACCTTCTTGTAGCATATATGTTTTTTCCCAAATTTTGTGTGCTGCACAGGCCATTAGCTTGGTTTCATGGTAGTTTTTAAGGTTTTATGTCTCTTTTATGCTATTAAGCTATCACTGTTTTGAACCTCTAGTTGTAGAAAACAATGCCAGGATAGAGCATCATATACGAACCGAGAATCTCATATGTGAGCACAAGTTTGCTTGTGAACATGCCATGTGCATGTGTGTGCTTGCACGCCTATGCCTCGTATGTCTATATGTGCATATGTTGCAAGCAATGGTTGATTGTGATTCTTTCTTGTCACTAAGTCAAACCATCACCCTCTCCCTCCCTTCCCAACCTAACAGAATCAACAATACCCCAGTGAACTGGGGTATTTAGTGATCCATGTGAAGGCAGCATATCCTTATCTCAGGAACCATTCATACCTAAACACACAATGTTGAATGAGTGTAATATTGTACTCAACAGTCCTGCATGTACATCATTTTTTCAGGTCATGCAATTCCTCTTGCGTCAGAAACATACAAAGAAGTATATTCTTGTTCATTGTACACATGGGCATAATCGTACAGGATATATGATAGCTCATTATTTAATGCGTTCACAACCAATGTCTGTCACTCAGGTAAGTTTCCAATGTCTCCTTTCACGTGTATCTCAGTTGGTTTTATTCTACAAGTCATTGTTTTGAAATTTCTTTTGCTAATTGCGCAGGCAATAGACATATTTGCTGAAGCACGTCCTCCAGGAATATACAAGCCAGATTATATTGATGCCTTGTACTCATTCTATCATGAAAGAAGGCCAATAACGGTTGTTTGCCCCCCAACTCCAGAGTGGAAGAGGTCTTCTGAATTTGATCTCAATGGTGAGGCAGTGCCTGATGATGATGATGATGATGGAGGTTCAGCTACTAGCGTGCATGTATGCAAATTCTTTGATGTAACATCTAGTTGTCATATTTTTTTGTGGTGGCATGATATAAACTGGTGTTGTTGTGGAGAGTTGTTTTGCGTGTATGTTGCTGTTTCTACCTGAGAACTGATTTTGGAACTATTGACTTCAGCATTAGGAGTACTATTATTATTTAGGCCCACAAAGAAAAATGCGGCAGCAAACATAGTGACAGATGTATTGTTGGTAATTGCTCAATTGTACTTGACTACATGTCAGTTTCAAACTCTCATTTGGAGTTGGTAACAAGTCAGGGAAAAAAGGGCCTTAGTTATAGTGACTCTGAGTATCCTAATATGTGAAATTGATTCCAAAGCCTCTGTGTTGTTGAATATTTTTCTTTGCTTTGCTTGAGTTTTACTAGCATTTTAGAGTTAAATGACATGTCTTAGGTTTCAAGTTGGATGGGGATCTTTTTCTTTATTTCATGTGTTTCAAGGGAGGATAGCTTTTATGCCTGCCCGAAGGACTCTTGAATCTAGTGAACATTTTAAAATGTGGTGCTTTTATAGTTAGAAGGTTCTAGTTTGATGGGGTTTTTTTTACATCAATAACATAATGGGTGTCTGATGATAGGCAAGTACATGTTATTCTCTATCGCATTCTTAAAGTTAAGAAATGGCAATGCTACATGTTATTGAACTATTTCCCATAATTTTTCCATGTGGTTTTTTGTATGTTCTGGATCTATATAGTAAGGATGATCAAAAAATTTTAAAAGAGCTCTTTTTTATTCAATTTTTTTTTCTTAAGAAAGCTCAGTTATTCCGTTTAGGAAGCTGTGAAGTGGATGTTCTTGCTCTATACTAACTTCATACTAGCAAGAAAATGTTTGGAGGTTGCAGGCATTAGAGACCGATGCTGAGTTTAGGTTGAAATTTTTAGTTTTCTGTTGGTGTTATTCTTCCTTTATAAGTCAAACATAAATGTTTCCAGCTGTAAACTGTAATCTAGATAATTTTTGAAATGAAATATGTGGTGGTAGTTTATTGCTATAATAAGTTGATAGGGGATTCATGTCGTTTTCTTTTTCTTTTGCTTCATGAATTCAGAAGTAATGCCTCTCATTTAGCTTAAATTTCCGTAGAAAATTGCAGTGTCCTGTTTGTTTAGATTTTGCGCATGCCATTTGTCATTTCAGGGCAATCATGAGATGGCTGTCATAATGACAAATGACGATGTTCTGGGGGATGAAATACCTAATGACCAGCTGGATGCACTGCGGCAGTTTTGCTACCAAGCACTTAAGTTGAATGTAATATTTCTTTGCCTCTGTTCAAGCTTTGTTGTATGCTGCTGCTTGTTTATTTGTGATAACTTAGATTTGGTGTGGCACCCATGTTGTTTTACTCCAGTTACATGTATGCACAAATGTATTGTCTTGTATTGTCTTGATCATGTCGTCCCAGAATTCATACGACCTTTTGTATTTCCATTTCTTTCTTTGTTCCAAACCATTCTTTAAATTCTAACTCTTTGTTCTTTGTTCTTTTTTCTTGATTGAGTTTATTTATTCAATATTGAATTTAATTCACAGTTACGAATGAAACACAAGGGCTTTTATTGGAATCCCTATCCAGATTCTCAGTAATAGGTGTGCGGATTAGATATATCTTCACATATAACTATCCTAACACTGCATTTATGCATTCCTTTCTTTCTTTAACATAAGCCAACCATTTGTATCTTGGATTCAGTCAGATTTTAAAAACATTTTTAGAAACATCTATAAAGGAAAGCTGACTTATAACGATTACATGTATTACATATACCTAGTTTGATCCCACACTTCTAAAGAAACCATTTTCTCTTGAACCTCATTTTTTGTAAACCTTATCTTTTTTTTCTAAAAAAAAAAATTAGCATTATCCCAAATGGATACAATCAGTCAAAATGGGTGAATTCCTTAGTTGAAATTATTGCATAGAAATATAAGTCTTTGGTTCTTCTAAGTTCATGTTATTTATTCTTTATCAATATTTTCTTTTGGTCATCTCTGAATTGAATAAAACTGACTGAAATGGGATTCGCTCTATTTTAGTTTTCTTTGTTTCACGTCCTGCACTTCCTAGGTTTTATGTACAAATGCCATTAATTGTTTTTTTATGTTCACGTAAAAAAGGTTCAAATTTTGATTTTGGAATGTGTCCAGATCACAAGTGAAAAAATATGTTGTTCATAGCTTTTAAATTGTTAAAATCCTGAACTTGAAATGTCTTCATTAAGAATTTAGTTTGTAGTGACTTTTTTCTTAAATTTCAGGGAAGAGGAAATTCACAATTCCCAGGATCACACCCCGTTTCTCTCAGCAGGTTAAACTGCATTTTCTTCAATCATTGTTATTTTGTGTTGTTTGTTATGCTTTGCTATATGTATTACGTGGAGGTGCTTCAGTTTGTTAAGATCTCTACGACTTGGAATAAAGGTGCCTCAAATTGCTAGCTCTTAAGCTATGATTTAGATGTGCAAGGATATATATATATATATATATATATATATATAACCCTAATATCTATGCCTATGGTTTAGGTTAAGAACTTGAAACCATCAAATATGATAATTTTCCATGGTAGCTATAAATCTTATAGTAATGAAGAAGCGAAGCTAGAATGTTGTAGAGCAATTGAAGTCCTGGCATTACGATCAACAACTGAATAGGTTGCTGTCACTTGTATGTACTACAGCAAGAATAATATTTAGGGGAAATAGATAATGAACGATCATTCATAACTCGGTTCACTTCATATATAAGATATATTTTTGTTTGCTTCCACTTTGGAGTGGCTTGAATATGTATCTATCATGGTGGAAAAATGTCTAAAGATACTGATGCTATATGATATCTGACCTTTTCTTTAAAGGGGGTGGGCAGTGGGAACTGCAAAAGTGGGCCATGTAGACCTTTCCATGTGCTTAACTCAAAATGGCTGTTTATGTTGTGGTTGCGACAAGGAAATTTGTGTTTTTTTGGCTTTACCATGAATGCAGTGAAGCCTGAATTTTACAGCAGACTGATATTGAATTCAACAATTTTTTTTTATCTTTTTTGCCCTTTTCAAATTAGGAATTAATAGACATGGTTTTGTTCACGGGTCATTATAGTTTATTCCAATTCAGCTACAGTGCTCCTTGAGCTTATGGGCTGTTTTATCAATTTTCTTCTCAGTATCACTTCATAAGAATGGGATTTCAATTTTGTGGCATGCAGGGACAACTTACAGCTGTTAAGGCAGCGTTATTATTATGCAACATGGAAGGCTGATGGAACAAGATACATGATGTTAATTACAGTGGATGGGTGCTTTTTGATAGATAGGAATTTTAAATTCCGAAGGGTACAGATGAGATTTCCTTGTAGATACACCAATGAAGTATGTAACTATGCATTTCTTCTTCTAGGATGGTTTCTCGCTTCAAGACTGATCATTATAGTTGGCATCTTGTTCGGATGATCTTTGACATGACTCCTTGTGTCTTTTTTTGTTAAGGGTCCAGCTGATAAGATGCACCACTTTACATTACTTGATGGAGAGATGATTATTGATACTATGCCGGACTCACAGAAGCAGGAGAGAAGATACCTTATCTATGATATGATGGCAGTCAACCAAGTGTCTGTCATAGAGGTTAGATTTACAATGATATTTATGGAAATTAACATTATTTCTGCAGACAAAGTCATTTATTGTTTTGTTTTCATTCTTCCCTAAGCAATGCACCATCACAGGCTTTTTGTGAGAGCTATTTATTTCTGTATTTTAAGTCAAGTGCTGGGAGCAATATTTGGTCATCTAACGAGGGCTAAAATCAATCTTTGATCTAGGGGTGAACTACATGAAAAATGGTGTAATTTGTGGGGGCAGTGGGCAATGTGGACTAATCTCCCCACTTTGGATCTGCCCCTGGTGGTGCAACCCTGATTGATATTGTGCAATCATGAAGTGCATTCATGTGCCGTTGGCAGAAATGCTTAATTATTTATACCTTTCTGTGGCAACCTTTTGTCAGTTCATTCTTGAACATCATCCCCATCTCTGGCTTACATTTGGGGATGCACTGATATTTTTAGATCCAATATGGTATAAAGATATAGGTTTACTTGCCTGAAATTTAGGGATGATTTGAAGGGGAGAGGATTTTTCTATTTGTGTATTTTAACATTAAAATCAGCACTAAGCAGGGCTACATGAGGCTTTTGTTCAAAGCTGGCTGATGGAAATAGTTCTCACCCTGTTGCAGCTTTGTAATAAGCTTCATTTTGTTTGGAATGGCTTGAAAAAATAAATGCAGACTTTTTTTATCCTATCTAGACTAATTGGGTCGGATCTCTCGAGTGCTGATGCTAATCATTTGCTACAAGTGCAACAAGTGATAGGAAGCAGGTTAATTAACTACGTGGGCCCCAATATGAGCTACCAAACAACACGAAGAATAACTGGGAATGTGGAGAAAGCTGTTTGTATGCTAGTCCTTTGATAACTTTTTTTAATTGATCAGCAAATGTTTGGCAATTAATTTTGTTTGCCAGGAGTAAAAAGGAGGAGCAAATCATACTCAAATGGCCTTTTCTGTTTTTATTTGGAATGATCTCTTCTGAATTATGTTTTACTGATTTTCAGCTATATATTTTGGAGTATTTTGAGTAATTAGAATCATACATTTAGATGAATATGCTGTGCCTGTTTCAGGAATACATACCACAGTATACTGTATACCATCAATCTCATTAAATGCTTTTCCCCTAATGTTCTTCATTCCATCTACTAATTATGAGCTTCGTTGATCCAAAATTTCTGAAGCGGCCCTTTCATGAACGATGGAAGATGCTTGAAAAAGAAGTGATTGAGCCCCGAAATACTGAACGCCAAAGTATTTACCAGAGTCGAAATCCAAATTATAGATATGACCTGGAACCCTTCAGGGTATGAGAAGAAAATTTATTGAATTTGCAATATATGATGCTTTTCCTCTTTTATGTTATTACCTAATGATGTTTTTTTGAATTGTTTACCAGGTGAGAAGAAAGGATTTCTGGCTGCTTTCTACTGTTACCAAGGTCCTAAAGGAATTTATTCCAAGGCTTTCACATGATGCAGATGGTCTTATTTTTCAGGTGATTAGGATTGCTTGTGAACTTTTTGCACAACCCTTCCACTGGAGATTTTCGTTCTAAAATATTTTTAGAATTTTTATCCAATATTGAAGCTCGTGGTCAATGATCTAACAAATATCATGTACAATCACCACCTGAAAATTGTGAACATTACACCTCTTACATATCATACAGGGAAAGACTTGTCTTGTCATATGCTTTTATAGTGTAATTATCCTGGTGTGAACAAGAGATTACTCATGATATTATGTGCCAGGGTTGGGATGATCCCTATGTTACTCGCACTCATGAAGGCCTTCTGAAGTGGAAATATCCTGAAATGAACTCAGTTGACTTTCTATTTGAGGTGTGTCTGTCAACCTCACCACCAACCTAGCTGTTTTTCTTTGATGTTTTGGTGCTTTTCCATCTTCATCCCTCTGCCTTATTGACTGGAAATTCTCATTTAATGTTTTCATCCTGATGTGAAAATACATGTGTTGCAGGTTGATGATGATGATCGTCAGTTGCTTTATCTGCACGAGCGAGGGAAAAAGAAACTGATGGAAGGCCACCGAGTTTCCTTCAAAGGTTGGTGTGATTTTTCATGCCTCCAAACTTTCTTTTGATGTCATGTGTTTCATTCTACTATCAAAAATCTTGAATATATGCAACCCTTGCATTAATACTGAAAACACTGGGATTTCAATTGATAACCTATTTCAGCTGTTGCTAATCATATACTTGGTCTTCTGTTTTTGGATAGTGGTAGTTTGCCATTCATATTGGTAGTTACTGTATCTCTTGTTAATGCAAGCAATTTGTATTGGTGTCCATTGCTTTGAGCTGAAATCCATTTTTCACATATTCCTGTATCTCTTCCTCTGGGCATGTTCCTGGCTCGCTATATGTTTCTACTTTTTCTTCTTTTCTTTTTTCTTGGTTTTTTTTACTGGCTTTCCATTTTTTGTTTTCATTCTTGATCTCAAGACTTAAAAACTTGCAGATGCTCTAGATCCCTCTTCATACTCTGGGAAGATAGTTGAGTGTTCATGGGATTCAGAGGAACGTGTGTGGGTCTGTATGCGGATCCGGACTGATAAATCAACACCAAATGATTTCAATACCTACAAGAAGGTCTGTTCTATCACCTTTATATGCGATCATATCTGTATGTATATATCAATTCTTATTTATGTATGTCTCGTGTATTTGCCATGCTTTAACCTATATGCTAATATCATATCAATTTCACACTGATGCATTTGATGAATTCCTCAAGTGGACTAAATGAAGCTTCTTTCTGATGCACAACATAGGTGATGCGAAGCATCAATGACAATATAACAGAGGATGTGTTGTTGAATGAGATTTATGAGATCATTTGCCTGCCCATGTATGCTGATAGGATCAGGATTGAGAGTAAAGCTCAGCAGCATGCAAATGCAGCACGTCGTAAGTGATGGACAGAATGGTGAGTAGGCACTATGCTTAAAGTTGCTAGCAGGAGTAGAAGAACCCAATACTGGACCTTTGATGCTTGCTTGCTCTAGGTCTTTGCTGGTTTTACTTGGTTGAGGTTGGGTATGTACTGGAGCTTATCAACTAGAGGGTCACTGTGATGTTATGTAATTAGCTGTAGCTCTAATGGTAACCACCTAGTGGGTGCTGTGCTGGTGAGTTATATGATGCACTTAGTGCACTAGAATAGTTTTCAGCATCAGACCCAAATTATGTCTGTCATAGTTGCCCAGATCAGGAGAATTAGGATAATAGGATCTCCGTGTATATTCTTCTTTTTTTTCTTTTTATGTAGTGATTAATAAGTTTTAAAAGGTAGTCATTTTTTATTAGTAGAAACAAGTTCCCGGACATGGTTTTCACCTCTTGGAATGTGGCGATGGTTCTCTCACTTGTGCTTATTTACCCCTTCATTTTGCTCTTTCCGAGCCTGAATGGTTGGCCGCAGTTATTCCTTTGTGTTTTTGGTAGGGCAGCTGATGTCGCTTTGTGTTTTTGGTAGGGCAGCTGATGTCGCTGTGCTAAAACAAGACATGACAAGCAGCTGCTACTCATGACACTACCATATTGGGTCATGAGGAAGATGGGCTGTTTTTCTGCCTCGCTCTCATCCCCGACCGTATACCTTCATTCGAACCACAAATTTGGTGGGGCCATTCAGGTGATCAATGTTGGGTGGGAGGAGGATACGGGAGATCTTGTTTTTGGACGCCGTGATTGGGAGGGCAAACAAAAGATCGGTTAGACAAGAGAGCAGGATATATAGGAAATCAAAACTCAAACCACCTTTTACATAATCTAGTTAGAAAAGAGGGGTGGAAAGAAGGGAAAATATTAGAATTGAAAATTTAAGAGAAAAATCGCTAAAATTCACGTTTTTTTTAATATTTTATTTTTAGTTGACACTTTAACCGATTAAAATAAGTCGGATTAAAAAAGGAATGGCTTGAATGGGAAGACGCATGGATTTTCATGACCCTTTTTCGGCTTATATGTTGTACACTCACGTGGCCAATTGAGATGTGTCTTATATGCAGGGTTGTCTTCTCCAATTGGGGACTGATTCATAAACAGTTTGGATTACTGTGTTATTGATTAATTTAATAACAATAATTTCAACATAAAACCTAACTTCGGTTAAATTTTAGATTCTATCTAATCAGGATGAATTTAACAACTATGCTTATATGCCACTTTGTTCATCCTAGAATCTTTCAAGTGATATGAGATTTTCACAAACAAGAAATTTCCTTTAATTTTGTTAGAGATATACAAACCAAAATGATTGTAAAGTTGCAATCTCTTGATGTTATTGAAAATTGTGAAGAAAATCATTTTTACAGCGAAAACATCAACAATTTAGTTTTACACTAGTTAAGTACCGAGTTACATCCCGGGTAAGATTTCAAGTTAATTTCTAAACTAAAAGAATAAGGTTTAGGTGTTGTGAGCATGTTTTTAGTACCATAAGATTTTTTAATTGAGAATTGTAAAGTTGATGCTTGCGTTTAATAAAATAAATTGAAAAATATATCATACCAATAAATCATTAAAAAAAAGAGTAGCTAACGCTAATTATATAAAATAAAATAAAATAAAAGAGCTCGATGATGTATTGTGCTCTGTGAGAGGAAACATTGTGATTCAAACATTGTTTTTTTTTCATTGACTTATTTTTTTTAATTGATTCTTTATTAATTTGGAATTGAAGTTAATTGTCTATGTTTGTTTGGCTTGGTATTGGTTACTCGTGGTGTAAAACAAGAAAATTAGTTCTTGGTTGATGCTTGATTTGAAAAAATTGAATTGAATAAAAAAAATTAAAGTAACAACTTAATTTGAACATTGGACAGGTATTGAACACTTTTTTTCTTGCAGACACCAGGGATTGAATTGCACGAGAAGGGGAGAAATTCAACCCTTTTTTCTATTTTTTGTTTTTCAATTTGATCTTTTTACATTGAGTTTTTTTTTTTATTATCATTATTAGAATTGATAGTTTTTTTTTTCAGTTGCATATACATGGGGATCCCATGATGTGATGGAAAAATTCTAACATGCATTTGATGCTTAGTTTTACAAAATAAAATTTAATTTTATTGATTTAAAAAAACTAAGGCTTGAGGGATCCAATTTGACACCAAACATAATTCCACATACTAAAAAGAATAGGTGTGACAAATTTTTCGGTACGTGCAACGCACGCGTCAATATGTGTGAAGCTATCATACTCTAGCGGCACGTGCAACTATGTCTAGTGGCATAACACCATTGTCCGCGGTTAAGTTGGAAATTGTGCACCAATCTTTTTAATTGTCTGGCGTGGGTTGGTGATCGATTGGTCGCGAGACTCTAACAATTTTTTCTTTTTTCTTCTTTTTATTTTATCTTTCCTTTGATTGGGATTTATGTTGGTTTTCAAAAAATAAAAGGTGTCCGATCATTTTATTTTTGCATCAAATTTTATACTTTTTCTTTTTATTACTATTTATTTTGTTTTGAATTCTTTTTTGAATTGATTTTTGTTTTCAATTTTATCGCTTGACATTTAGTTTTATTTAAAATTTATATCAAATTTAATCATCATTCTTTTTACTGCGATTTGTTTTGTTTTGGACCATTTTCTTAATTGAGCTTTTTTTTCACCCCTTAACATTTGGTTTCATTTTATTTTTATGTCAAATTTAACCCATTTTTTTATTGTTATTTGTTTATTTTTTGAATCTTTTTTTGATTTTTTTTATTTCATCCATAAGTATTTGGTTGATTGAGAATTTATCATCATGATTTTTTTGAGTTTGCCTTTTAATGAGGTAATCATGGTCTTATGACCCAAGTCATGGGCTTGAAAGATTAGCTCGAGTTGACTTTAATATTTTTTTAAGTTTTTAAAATTGAATTTTTTTTTAATTTTATTCTTTAACATTGGGTTAGTTGGGGAGTGAGCTCTGTCGTTTATTTCACTTTTCTTTTTATAAAGTTATCTTGATCTCAAATCTTGGATTGTAAGCTTGACAAGTTAGCTTGAGTTAACTCAAGTCTTATTTTTTCATTGTAATTTTTAAACAATGATTTCTTTTTAATTTCACCTTTTAAAATTGAGTTGAATTGAGAATTGAGCTTTGTAGTTTATTTAATTTGCTTTCTACAAGTTTATCATGATTTCACGACCAAGTCACGGATTCAACAAACTAACTCAAGTGGAGTAAGGTTTTCTTTTCTTTTTTTAAAATTGTTTTTTTCTTCAACTTCGTCCTTCAATATTTGATTTACTAGGAATTGAACTTTATTTTTATTTTTGCTTTTTATGAGGATATCTCATTCTCATTTGATTTTGTTGTGTTATCAAATAAGATCACGGAGACCTTTTAAGAATACCAAGAGGATATCTTTTTATGATATTGGCAAGCATTTATTTTTTTGCAATTAACCATTGCCTTTTTTGTTGTTTATCTCGATTTATTTACCGTTGTTCTCTATTTTTTTTAATTATATTATTAAATTAACTAAACTTATTGAACTCAGTGGAGTAAAAAATTCAAGTCTTAGATTTTTCTCACTTCTTTAAAAATGCTAGTAATGCTTGAGCATCCTTAATGTTAGGAATAACTTGGCCTGGTCGACGACATAACAGGAGATGCCTATGCACGTGCAAATATTTTTATCTCATGCCATGACATATTTTTTGTATTTTTTAAATTTATTTTTATAAGAAATGTAATTTAGATTCAGTATATAAGATATATTTTTTAGTCTAAATTCTCCTTTTCTTGTTAATATATTTTTTTAACAAAAAAAACATATTTTTCAGCAATGTGTTTATTGCATAGAAATTGAAAGCAATTAAAATAATTATATGAAAAAAAATCTCAATGATTTGAAATAAGGAGAAAATAAAAATAATTTTTTTAACCAAACCCTCTTTGTGCGTTCCTTTCACTTGACAAAATGTTCTTTTTATTTGAAATATTGTTTTTAAATGGAAACTTATCATGATTTTAAAAAAAACTTAATAAAAGATTAAAAAAATTATTGAATTGATAATTTTGATGCCAATGTATTTAAAATATAAGAATATAATTTTTTAAAAATATATAAAAGGTTATGATAAAAAAAAACAAAATATGTTCATGGCATTGAATATTTATGAGTAAATATTTTAGAAAACTATGCATATTAAGTTAGTATGTAATTATTTAGAAAGTAATATTTACTATAAAAATGCTAATATTATTTGAAAACATTTACTTAATAGAATAATTATCTATATATCATTTAAATTAAATTATTTATAAAATGAAAAAAATAATAAAAAATTAAATGGCCAGGTGTGTTTGGTATTGCGGTAGCTGTTGTGGTTGTGGTTTGAAAAAAGTTGTTTTATAAAAAGTACTTTTAGTTGAGGTTGGTTTGAAAAAATAAGTGTTTAGTTAAAACTGTGGTTGAAATTGAGGTTGAACAAAAAGTAGTTTAATGTGTTTGGTTAAGAATGCTTTTGAAATTGAGGTTATAAAATAATTTTAAAAAATATATATTAATATTGATGGTTTTTAATTTAAATATTGTAGATTATATCATGAAATAAATAATACTTTATATAAAATATTTTTTATTGTTCCATTAAAATATCTACAATTCCATCATGTATGAAATACATCCGACAAGGACTACAGTTTTTTTGGTTTCTTAAGCGCACAATAACATCAGGTAAAATATAATCAGGAATAAAATTAGGATTGCGATCAAATTCTGCAAATGCTACGTCATCAAGCGATATCTATATAATTTATGTAGTGTCATTAAATAATGTTAAACACTAGTTTTTTGAATAAAACACAATGAAAAAATAAAAAAATAATTTTTATCTTACTGGGTCAGACCTGATTCAATGCATTTTAAGCTTTGAACCGGAACCAGTCCGGCCGGAACACTATAACTGGCTACACTGTTCACGTGAATAGTGTAGTGTAGCATACACTGCTCACGTGAACAGTGTATGCTACACTGTTCATGCTAATTAATTAGCATGAACAATGCGTAAGAACCATTGTTTAGTATTGAAACAAAAGCTAGCATGAACAGTGCGTAAGAACCATTGTTTACTATTGAAACAAAAGGAGTTAAGAGCTGCTTTGTGAGAGCTGTGGTTGGAACGCTGAAAAATATGGGACCCATGAATAATAAAATCTATTTTTTTTAATCAAACATCTGGTAGCTGCGTTCTATTTAAAACGCAGCTGCATAAACAAATATTTTCATCATATGTGGGCTAGAAAAATATGTCAGCATATCTAGCCCATATTAAAAGAAATCCAAACATGCCTAGTATTTTTTTTTCTTAAATGATAAACAGCAATCAACTACCCCTGATTTTTTTAATTGAAATAGTAGTGTGTTGCTTGCTTGAAAAAATGAAGCATTGTCTTTTTTTCAACTTTTATTGGTTATTAGAGGTGAGTCTAGTTATTAAAAAATCAAGATTAAAACTTTTAGACCCATACCTACTTTTTGGTTTTCTTTTTCACCCAATAGCATGGGAAAAAAATCTTGTAAACCTCTAAAACTCAATTTTCAATAACAAAACATATTTTAATCATCTTAAAAACTCAAAACCAAATCAAAATTTAAATTTTATTGAGTTACAATCTATTTTTTTCAAGCATTATTACAGGTGAAAACCACCCCTATTGAGTTCATCTCTTAATACAAAATCCATAAATACCAATATTAAAGTTATTAGTGGACGAGAGCTTACTTTCTTCTTAATGATTCCGATGACTCTCTCTCTCTTCACTTAACCTTCAAGGATTGAAGCATAAATAAAATTTAGGACCAAGTCATAATAACAAGGAGAGTAGGGATGAGATGTGAAAAAAATTAAAACTTGAAAGACCAAATAAATAACTTTTGCGTGCCTTTTTGTGGGAAAGAGTTTTGTTTCATCCAACATGTCAATCTTGGTCCTCCATCTCTCAATTTGTTTTTAACAAAAACTAAAACTCTGTTTCGTAAAATTGGTCATGAATTTAATGCTAGATAATTTAATGAAACATCAATAAAAAAAGTTAAGAACAAAATTCAGCACTTAAAAGTTAAAACCTTGAAAACATAACTTCAAGATATGAAATTGAAAAGGAATAAAGTTGAGTAATCGAATTATAAACTGTGCAAAACTACAGGGATCAAGATGTAAGAAAGTGAAAAAAATAATAGTGAATTAACAGTAAAATGGAGTGCGCGCAGTGGTTTTTGAACAGTTAAACGCTCATCTAGTTGTTTTTGAACAGTTAATTGTTGCTTTTCTCCTTTCACTAGATTTGAGCTACAGAGTGGAGAACAACTTTCCGCCCTTTATTTTAAAAAAGCAAAAAATAAAATACACTCATCGACACCGTAGTAACGTAGCCGGGAGCATAAAAAATCAGTTGACCCCCAATCCGCTTAATTAAATTAAATACTACCTGCATGTAATAATAGCAAAGTAGTAGTAGTAATAATAATAATAATAATAAAAACACAACAAAAAACCAAAGGGGCATTTCGAAAATAAACATTTAAATCTACTCTTCTCTTCTTCATCCTGGAAACTCATTAGATCCCACCCATAGAAGGAACCCTAACCAGGGCAAGGCGCAGGGTTTATCAATTCCTCATTTCTGCATTCTGTTAAATCCAGAAATCGTACATTCATTGAAAAACCAAAAACACGATCACATGGAACCCTCAGCGCTTAGGGTTCTCTTGGTCTGCTTCTTATTATTCACCTCTTCCATCCATGGAGAGGAATCCAACAAGAGTAAATTTCGAGACCGAGAAGCTACCGATGATGCCCTTGGTTACCCTCACTTGTGAGTTCACATTTCAATCCTTTTCTTTTTAATGAATTCTGCTTAACTGATGATAGACAGATATACATATAATTTTGGTTAATTTGAATTCCTATGTGTTTAGAGATGAGGATGCTTTGTTGAATACGCAGTGCCCTAGAAATTTAGAGCTGAGGTGGCAAACTGAAGTGAGCTCTAGCGTTTACGCTACTCCGTTGATCGCCGATATCAATAGGTGATAAAAACAACTCCCATCATTTTATTTATTTATTTACTTTATCTTTTAAATTATTATTTGGATTTTAATGTTAATTTGTATGCATTTGTTTTTAGTGATGGAAAACTTGATATAGTGGTTCCTTCTTTTGTTCACTATCTTGAAGTTCTAGAAGGTTCCGATGGAGACAAAATGGCAGGTAAAGTTTCGTTTATCTTGGATTGGATCACTTTGATGCTATGAATAGGAGTTAAACTGCAACGTTTTCATCAGGTTGGCCTGCATTTCACCAGTCAACAGTGCACGCAAGTCCTCTCCTGTATGATATTGACAAGGATGGTGTGAGGGAGATTGCTTTGGCTACCTACAATGGAGAAGTTCTCTTTTTCAGGCATGTTTGTACTAATGCTATGTTAATGGCTTAGGAAATTTTGTTTTGGTGTGCTCGAGCTCACTTGTCATTTATGTTTTCTATTCTAGGGTGTCAGGATACATGATGACTGATAAACTGGAAGTACCTCGTAGGAGAGTTAAAAAGAATTGGTATGTGGGTCTGGATCTGGATCCTGTGGATCGTTCTCATCCAGATGTTCACGATGACCAACTTGTCTTGGAGGCTTCTGAGAAGAAATCCGAGTCTCGTAAGTTAAATGTTGGATTCATAACAGTTTGTACCTCTGGTGCTGTTATTTTATTTGCTTTAGCGTCAATCTTTTACTGGTCATCTGAGTAAGCTGCCTGCGGTCCCTGTTTTCTTTATCTTTTGAAGCTTTGCTCAGCTGGTTTGATCTTCCTTTATATATATATATACGGCACAGAGTCCATAAGGGATGCCAATGGTTTGAGCTTGGAATTTGAACTTGGAGGTCCTGAGTTCAAATCTTTTAAGGGGGGGGGGGGGGTGTGAGGGTTTATGGATGTGGGAAGGGCTGCTCCCCATTGCATGGCTAAAAAACCCACGGAATCTTGAAATGTACCTAAAGAAATGAGACAGCGTAGAATCACACTTTATGATTAATTAGAACTAAGACATTACATTCCATTTGTCTACAGGCCCATTTGGTAACCTAGAATGATGGATAGGGAATCTGAATGCAAATGAGTGGCGTTAACGTGCATGGTGTGAAGAACTAGGAAGGAGATTAGAGCTACATGACATCAATAATAAATTTGACTGTATGATGGTAATGACAGCCTTAGGGAATAGGGGTATTGACCTTTAGGGTTGGGGTGGGGTAGGGGTGGTGGGAGTGGATGTGGTATTGGCCTTGGTTTTAAAACCTGAATCCTGTCAGTGGTTATAAAATATGGAAGAACGTCTTTTCATTTCTTCTCTACTTCGCATGCCCATTTTACTATTGTGTACCTAGCACCAGGGATGTGAATGAATGAACTTTCCTATCTATTCTCATTGCTAGTCTTTATTCCAAGTTGACAAACAGGCCCCCCTTAAGGATGACAGTACTGAAGATGCTGAAATCATAATTGTACCAATTATGTTCTTATTAATTTGGAAGGCAAAGAAAAAACATAATCACATCGTTCAATCCAGTAGTAATCTAAGAATAGGAGGAACTAGAAAGCAGCAAAATATGGGTGATAATCTCCAATGTCTTCAACAGTTTTCCAAGCTTCAATTGGCTCCTTGTACACATTTAGGCCTGGATGCATATTGTGCTGCCATTTCTTGTATTGATTTTTATTTGAGCTTGGTTCAGGAGTGCAAGCAGAATATCAATTTTTCTTTTTCAAGGAAATTCTAACATCTATATGATAACCTGAACCCTGTCCAGGTGTATTTGAGCCTGATCTGGCATTATATGATGGAAAAAATCCAAGAAACTGACCTTGTTTGGTAAGTATTGACTGTTTTTAATTTGCAGACACAACTGGAAGTACACATCAAAATACACCTGAAACAGACTCTTCGATTTCTACATCAACAGAGAATAGTCATCCAGCAAATGCATCCAGTGAGACTGAAAAGAAAATGAACGAGAATCAAACGGAACCAATTATCAAACTGCCCTTGCATGTGGATAACTCTTCTCTAGGTGCCAGGTCAAATGGAACCGATAAAGCTGAGAGTGGAACCAGTAATGCACATAATGGAACCAATACGGTAGATAAGGGAACCGATAATGCAGAAAATAGAACAAACACTGGGAGAAGGCTTCTCGAAGATGACAATTCAAAGGGTTCACAGGAAGATGGCTCAGAATCTAAAGAGAATGACCATGAAAATGTTCATGCAGCAACTGTTGAAAATGATGAAGGGTTAGAAGCAGATGCTGATTCATCTTTCGAGTTATTCCGTGATAGTGATGAATTAACCGATGAGTACAGTTATGACTACAATGATTACGTAGACGAATCCATGTGGGGAGATGAAGAATGGACAGAAGGGCAACATGAGAAATTGGAGGATTATGTGAATATTGACTCACATATCTTGTGCACACCTGTGAGTCTAAAACCTAATAGCAGTAATGCATTGCAATAGATGAATTTTGTTCACAGATGCAAGTAAGATGTAGTTATAGCAATCTGATGACATTTTTCTCTCTCTTGTTTTCACCAGGTGATAGCTGACATTGATAATGATGGAGTAGCTGAAATGATTGTTGCAGTTTCATATTTCTTTGATAACGAGTGAGTTCTCTTTATGGTGTCACCACTGTATATTTTCCGTATTCTTATATAGTGAAAATCAGATATTAATCGTGCACTGGTTTTTAAAATGAACTTTAGCAACCTAATTGAATATTGGAACAATGACCAGCATATCGCTCTCAGTTAATGAAGTAATGTTGATTTTCAGTTAATGAAGTCCATGCGAATGGTTTTATTTGATTGACAGGTATTATGACAATCCAGAGCATTTGAAAGAACTCGGTGATATAGATGTTGGGAAATATGTTGCCAGTTCTATTGTTGTATTCAACCTTGATACAAAGCTAGTTAAGTGGACTCGAGAACTAGATTTAAGTACAAATACTGCAAACTTCCGTGCGTATATATACTCTTCACCTTCAGTGGTTGATTTGGATGGTGATGGGAATTTGGACATTCTTGTTGGGACTTCATTTGGCTTGTTCTATGTCCTGGATCATCATGGTAAACTCGAGTTTGTGTCCTTCATTTTCTTTATCATTTCCTCTTTGTATCATGTCATCCTATCTTCTACTAAATGAGCTTTCATTGATTTTTTATTTTTATCTTCCAGCTTTATCAGCTATGTTATTCTTCATACAAAATCACTTGAGTACAAATTTTCATGTGATATTTTCCTGTTCTAAATGCAACATAGGAATTGGCATCCAAACTCTCGTATCATGCCTATTTTACTCTGGAATAGATCATGCAACTCTCTTAGCTTCATAGGCATTTTATGATCGTTTTCACTTTTTTTCTGGTTGCTGAGTTGGAATGTGGTTGTTCAACTGATACATTCTTTTACTTGTCAGTACATGGATCAATTTATTATTATTTTCCTGTTTTAGAGTTCTATGAGGGAATTCAAAGTGGTTTGAAAGATGAACAAGAAAAATCTGTCTTATATCAACACTCTTTGCTTTTCAATTTAAATGCATGCAATCCAACTATTAATCTGTGCAGTATCTAGAGAACTATTAAATTTTACCTGATATTTTTTTAGAATGACATGAAAAGGGAATTTCTGATGTTTTTACTTTTGAGTTCCATGCCTTACAATTTTTACAAATCAAAATCTGATGTATTTAATTTTGAGCTCCATGCCTTACAAACAAAATAATGTTTATGCAGAACTCTGAGAGTATTTTCTTCCATTTTAACTGGCTTATCAAGTGTGGTGTTCCAATTCTCCAAATGAAGTTAGAATCTAAAGTTCGTTTTTTATTCAGGAAATATTAGGGAAAAATTCCCTCTTGAAATGGCAGAAATTCAAGGTGCTGTAGTTGCAGCTGATATCAATGATGATGGGAAAATTGAACTAGTGACCACTGATGTACATGGAAATGTTGCTGCGTGGACATCACAAGGAAAAGAAATTTGGGAAAGAAACCTTAAGAGTCTTATTCCCCAGGTCAGTTGGATCTCTATTTCTTACTTTCTTCTTCTTATGATGATGTCTGTATGAATTAAGTATGATCTCCTATATGTGATGTCCACAAACTGTATTTCATAGTTAATATTGGTCTACTGGTGGTACAATTGTAAGATTGAGCAATGGGTGCTTCATTGCTTGATCAGGAAGGGGTCTTGTCTTGTTCCAGATTTAGATTCTTGCAAAATCTGACAAAAGTAAGGCACTTTGTTTCTACATATTACTTGTATAGAAACACACAAAATCACCGAAGAAATTGTTATTGTATTATGGGTGTAACTGTGCAAAAACAAGTGTGATGCTTTATTACTTGCAGTAGAGGATGTGAAATTCTAGAGCAATAGAAACTTCATTCCTTATCTTGTAGAAGCAAGTCATGCTCGTACATGAATTTGTCATTCAATGCAAAAATTATGATTCTAATATTATTTGCATGGAGGATATGCTTGTTTGTCTCTCC
>Ga0325404_1000938_pt1 | contig 30013 bp, 31 predicted proteins | sample PopdelMetagenome_18_FD_205664 | JGI IMG/M metagenome (GOLD analysis project Ga0325404, IMG submission 205664) | Populus deltoides microbial communities from Bellville, Georgia, United States - Xylem-Control-R1 | ecosystem: Host-associated > Plants > Phyllosphere > Stem > Wood/Secondary xylem...
GTGAGTATTTCTTAGCTATCGTTCATTTGATTCTTGCTAGCATTATTGTCCATGAAATCTAATGCCATGCCCTATTTTTTTTTTAATCATCATTTCCTTCCCAACCCTAAACTTAGCTCGGCTCAGCAAATTGACCCAAAAAATCATAGACTCAAGTTAAGTTTTAATTTAAATTGAAAAAAATATCTCGGCCAAGCCTGATTAACTCGGTGGGTAGACCTGTCCAAGCCTAATCAGCTTAACATCAATGATTCTTTTTTTCTTCTCTGCACTTCGTTTCAACTTTGGACATTTCGTTTGGAGGTGTGTAAACGCATTTTAAGCAGCCGTGAAAGCTTTGAGAAGATCATTTATAAGCGTCGTTAGCAGACTGAATGGTCTTCTCAAGCCTCTGGATCCCTGCATTCTTATCAGAATCAATAATCTTTTTAAGCCTCTGAATTTCCACATCTCTTAGATAAAGCTGGTCCTTGAGCTGTTGTATTTCCACGTCTTTCCAAGCTATCTCCACCTGAACCTTCAGGCCATTCTTTTCTAGCAAAGTTTGCCCACCTTGAGCTTGCTTGTCCTTGTACGTCGTGCTGCTCTTCATAAGAGAGATCATTACTATTTTGCTGTACAATAATTTTGCTCCTTCTTAGCTTTATTACTGCACAAAATTTACATGGACTCGCCGCTATAATATATTTAATTATTTAATTAACTGTCTAGTTAAAAGCTTTGATACCATAATAAAAAAAAAATGTATGCGACAATTTTATCATTTATTTATATGCCTAAATATTTTGAAAGTAAAACATGATATTACCTACAGCATCGTGCGGGGCACTCTCTAGTTAGATAAATTTGGCAGAGGCTGGCTGTACACATTTACATTGTATAGAGAGTGTACGCACAATAATTTCTATGCTACCATACAAATACAGATTTTGTACTATCCCACTAAAGTACATAATTCCTTTTCCCTAGCACAAACCAACAGGCTAATAAACCTGGCAAGTATAATACATGCCCCCAAAATGGCTAAAGAACGAAGGAATCTGTGCCCATTCTTTAGATGGTTAAAACAGCACATCATGGAGATTGATTTTACAACTCAGCATCACACCTATTTTTATACCCTATAGCAAAGAAAAAACTCAGCATCACAACACCAAACCCTAAAAGAAGAGGAAGCTCCCACCTCGAATGGACAACGGCTGAAATTGCGAGTGTTAGGTGAGCAACAGTAGGACCCTTAAGATATCAGCAACTGGGATTGGCATTTGGCAACGCCATCCTGTTATGGAACTCGGTTGGATTATTATCTCTTTGCACGTTGGTATGCAATCCACTGTTCAGCATCATAGGCATGTCATAGAACTTTAGGCTCACAAGGCATAAAGGTCCATTTCATTTCCAACATCTGAGTAGTACTTGTTGTAGTTGAGATATCCCCAGAAACGGGATAGCCCAAACTCCCCATGCTTAGGAAACTTGAGATAACATAAATGCAATTGTTTCAAATTTTTGTCGAACTTTTGCTTTATGGCAAGCACCTGCAGAAGTGATGCACCAGTAAAGCTTATATGCAGTCTGTAATTGTTCTCAAAACATTTCAGAGAGCTGTAAAACTAGAAAGCTAACGCAAACTAGAATTGTAACTGCACAGTACAGGCAGTCATAATTCAAGCACATAAGAAGACTTTGTGCATTAACATGTTTCATGGAACCCTCAAAGTACATTTCAAACTAAGATGAATCACTTGCCATATGAAACCGAAATGTGAAAGGATGGATTATCTCATCCACAAGCTCAATATAATGATCCTTAGTTTTACAGTATATTTCTTTTTGAAAGGATGTATTATCTTTCATGTGTACAACAAACTCAATCATTGTCCAACAACTAGAAGTCAATTTATACTAGTAGCACGCCTTAATTCATCATAACCACTGTCAGTAATATAAGTGTAATATTCTTGAGCCAAAACACATGCATGCTATCAGTAGGTGAAGGTCACAACTCACAGCCATATTAAGAAGCAACGACTCACATATATCAGGACAAATAGGCAAATAGTGACATATGCACATTTAGTCAATAAAACACATAAGTTGTCTTAACATTTGATATTTGGTAGGCTGTCAGACCTGACTCTTAAGAAATATATCCATATCAACACAGGTTTAATCATGTCCATACCTATGCATGCAAATGCAGCTTTTAGTTGTAAAGGCAACACATTGGAGATACAGTGCAAGAATTACCTGGGATATATTGATTCTAGAAAGTTTACCCAACAAGTCTCCTTGATCCAGTCCCATATCCCACATGCCACCAGTAAAACAAGACCGAAACTCAAAGGCACATTGCAAAATGCTTTCAATAATGATGGCTACAGACCGTGTTTCATTAGAGAGAAAACATCTGCGAAGATCAAGCTCACTGTTAACTGATAATCTCTTCTTTTTTTGATAGATGTCAGCATCTAATGGCACAGAAGGTATGCAGGGGCATGGATAATAACATTATCAACCAAAAGTTAATCAGGTATAAAATTTGACACATTTCCCAGTCCAACACCAACCTAGCAAATAATTAATTGCATTTTAAAGAAAAGGTGCAAAGTTTTTTTTAAAAAAAAAATTATCGAAGGAAACTGTCACTAAGACATTGTAAAACAAAAATGTGGTGTTGAATATGATTTGAAAATGACACAACTCAATTCGAGTGTAGTATGCCCCTCTTGGTTCAGATATACATGTATCTTAAAATCTGACAAGAATATTTAGGCAAGTGCTTTATGAAAGGAATATAACCATCTCTCATTCATAGTGCGCTGGTACATGCACATGCATGATTACGCTAAATGATTAAATGACTGAGACTTCAAATTCCCACCCCCCCCCCCCCTCCCTCACCATCAAATTCCATTGTGTATTGAAACAACTGTACAAGAAACAAAAACTGGTGATTCGAAAAACTTTTTTTCCACATATTCACAAAGTACCAATAATTTCAAACAAAAAGAAGGCCTCAACTTACATGTGTAGTGAATCAGTTAAATATGCCATGTGCACTGACTCCAGATCCATCATGTCTTTGACCTAGAAAACAACAAAGTTCAAGACTGGTCAAATGAGAAAGTAGAGAACAAATGGATAGGTTCATTTCCTTCTATCATTAAAAATCTCCATCAACTGCATTTCATCTTTCCATGGTCTCTCATAACAGCAGTAATAGTGTCACAAATTTGCATTGTATTGTTGTGAATACTGTCTGTAGTCCCCACAGCTTTCTTATTGAAAATCATTAAGTTCTTTCCAAGCACATTCGATCTTCAAGCATATCCTCCATCTCCATGGTCTAAGGACACAACAATTGGAATGTTTCTCGTCCGGCTCCTCCAAAAACCTTTCTTCTTTCTCCCTTTCAAGGAAGAACTGATTTCTCATTTTGATTTCAAATTTTCCACATTGAATAAGTTAGATAGTTGTCCTAAATTCATATTACAGATATGCCACATCACAGTAAAGGAGAAATGCAAGTTAAAACCTAAGTATAATGCCTCAAAATCCAATGGAAAATTAGAAATTGGAAATAACATTAAATTGTTTTCCACAATCATTTTCAGCAGTAAACCATAAATTCAACCACCACGTAAAGTATGCGGGAATAATATATATCAGCAGCACACATACTAGTGAAGCCAAAGAAATATATCATGGACTGGAAAAAAAAGAAGTGAAAGTAAGTTGCTTCAAACCTTATACTTTAGGGAGTGGAGAAACTTGCACCATGACACATAAGATAACTGTGACTGGACATACTGTTGCAATGCAGATATAAAATGATTGATGTGGTGCCTGTCATGGAACAGAGGAGTAAATATACTTCTTTGTATAAAACTTCAGGCCTAATGTAAAACTACCTTCTAAGCTAAAAATAGCATCCTAAAAAAATCACGCTAAACCAGCAGAAGTTTCGACTGATATACAGCATTTTGACATTTCATGCAACTTTCACATAACCAAGTGCTCTAAAAACTTTCCATGTTCTCATCATCATCATCATTAGATAATCAACAATTAATACAAAAGCATATATACTTGAAGACAATGCCATTATTATCATTATCAACTAAGTAAAAGCACCTTCTGGCATCAGAAGGAAATAAATGTCATAAAATTTACATAAGAAAGAAAGAGTTCTGAGTACCTCATCTTTATCAAAATGTTAAGATGGCGAATTCCGTGTTCTTGTGTTGTAGAATGATTTCGGGTCACCATGTGCATCATATCCTGTAAAACATAGGTGACGTGTTATAAAATTACAAACAATGCCAATTCAGTTCCATTAGCTTCCATAATTCAAAATCAAACACCAAGAAGCTGATTTACTATCTGATTCTTATATGGATGATTTAATCAACCTTCTCAAAACTTACATGCTTCTGTGATCTCTGAAAATTTAATTTAAAACACTTATTTTACTTCCATCCAAAAAAGGATAGAAGACTTGAGTTTTAAGTGATGTTTCAAAGATGCACCATTCTTTCATAAACACATAGAATTAACTACATAAAAGGACCATACAGACAAGCAGTTGAGCAACTCAGAAACTCTGAGAACAATGTAACAAAGATAAGATAAATATGGTGCAACAGTAGTTCAATTATCATTGGATCTTAAAAAAATTTATTTCTAAGCAATCCATAAAGTAGTTGCAACAACATACGGGTATTTTTTGAAATATAATAATCAAGAGCAGTTTATGCAAGATGATCAGTCTGAGACTCTAGGGAAAAACCCCACAGGTATTGTTGCGGTTGACAGCCAACCGTTAGATTTGTTGTCTAACTAAGAATGATCACAAAGTACCAATTCATCCTGTCTTTCAAAAACAATGCAAAACCCCCCCAACAAGTCCATGCAAAGGAAAATGAAGCCCCCTGCTAATCTACAAGACAAACTAAGACATTATCAGGGTATTAATACCTTCAGTGAGCGCCATACTTCAGTCAAAGAGAAAACAGCAAGCTTCACATGTATCAGAAAACTGAATATCTCAGCATATATTTTCAATCCACTTGGAGTCAAAATAATGCTAATTGGCCAATCCACTCGGTAACCCAAACCCAAAAAATTGAAGGAATGCACTCCTGCCATCATTGACAAGGTCAATATTAGCACAAACTGAAATAATAAAAAAAGAGTTCACAGTAGTAAGCCTAAATCATATTCAGAACATTCTACTTAAGACTCAAGGTGCGCTAAGACTAAGGTACCAATGTCTTCCAGAGCACACAAGTATGGTGCAAAGTAGGTGCATGTTTTTCTTTCCGGAAAGAAAAAAAATGAAAACTAAACATAATTGAAATGACTTGTCAGTCTCTTAGCACTTAAACTGCAATGAAAACAATTACCAATTGTAAATGCTGAAAGGGGCATTGTGTCATTCCCTTTCATGTAGACAAACAACCGATCCTTATTAGGGTCTCGTTCACATGATGACCTCTTAACTGACAACTCAAGGAACCGTTGAATTTCTAACACCCTCTGCTCAGCCTCGGCAACACACCACTTCTGTTGTTTCATGTAAAAAGGAAGGAAAAGATCAGAAGCTCTGGTATTTGAATCAAATTACCATAATAGTAAAACGTTAAAAGTGATTAGCAGACAGAAATACATGATGCCAAAGGGACATGATGAACAAATCTGCCCAGTCTGCTGATTCCATGAAGTAGTACCGCCGCAAAGCCTGTAAATGTCCTTGCAAATCAAAACCCTCTTCAAGCAGCTTAATAGCAAGCCTGCTGACATATTTATATCTAGCATCATTAAGGGAAATTTTGTTTTTCAAAATTGAATTCTCTCCTAAAGGCACCGTGTTAAGCATGAAATCAGAAAGGATATGCATGATATATAATGCTGAGAAACAGAAAGAAGAAAGATGAGAAGGAAAGACTAAATCAGCAACACCTTTTCTAAAGCATGCACTGATTCTTCCAAACATCAGAGAACTTCCATTGTATTCCATTTCATTAAGATTGCTTACGAGAAATCAATTATCAGTTCCAACAAGAAACCCTCAAGAACTTACTCAGGTTTCTGATTTGAATTAGATAATTGCAGGTCTCAAAAAAGACTATTCAAAGGCTTCTCTCATGATTCCAAACCCCTGGACAAACATCCAATACATGCTCAAAGACAAGGGAAGTAAAGAGTTCTGTTAGCTTTTCACCTAGATATGAACCCCACAAAATGAGTCCTACTAAGAGGGAGAATTTGAGAAGCCCTATCCTTTATCATTTTTTGCATGAAGTGACTGCTCTCATTATATGAACTTGTACTCTCAGGATGCAAGATCATTTTTTTTACAATTGGACCACGCAAAGGCCACCAAGGAAAGGAATCTATGATTTCCCATTTATAAATCTAAAGAAAAGGACACCAATTCAAAAGCTCAAAAGGTTAAAAAATAATTCAATAATTGGGTCCCTTGGAAAACTCTATTCTTACAGCCTCTTTAAACCACACAGAAAAAACAAGCACCAAACCTCATAAATAAATGCCTCGAAATCCATACACAGCAGAAACAAAATACCAAAAGACAATGATGAAATACAGTGAGAGGCTAATGTAAAAGGCAGGTGGTCCTTTACAAACAAATATGCTTTTGGGAAGCCATGTCAAGAAAGAGTATAGGGCTCATAAAAGGAGGGAGGAAAGGTAAAAAACTGAAACAGTATCAGATTAATCTTTGCACTGCATCTAGAGCACATTCATATATACTAACGACTGAATAAAGGGGAAATAATTGTAAAAGGATACTGGAGCAAGATTTCCTGCAGCAAGCATTTGTCGATGACAAAATCGAGTGGAATCTCGAACATGGATGACAAACTCTCCCTGTGATCGCAAACACTTTCATTTTCAGTGTAACTAAAACTCTTAAGCAGGCTCTGCCAACTAGTCCCACCACAACCATTTGTTGAAACAACAGCTTCTTTATCTTGTTCTTTCAAGTGTACTGACGAGTCACTAACACATGCTCTGGCATTATCAAACAAGACAGCTTCTCCATCACAGCCTTGTTTACCCTTATCATGACTCTTACCACTGGTAGCTGGAGAAGTAATATGCAGCGGAACCTGAGACCCAAATTCATGTTGGAAACTGGCAGTGAACTTTTCTACAGATGCCTTACAAGGGTCTTCAACAGTTGAAAAGTCAAAGCAAGGTAAAGATGGTCCATATGCTGTGCTGCATTTCTCTTTGGGCATGGTTACAAGGTGAAAGCAGGCATTGTTTTTCAACATTGGGTTTCTACTTAGAAAATTAGAGTGGTAATTAACCTTCCATGGCTGTAATGCAAATAAACTTGAAGTAGAGTTTCTGTTTTTAAGTTGATCAGCTCCTGAGGCTTTCTCTATTAAAACATCTTTAGCAGAAGTCATATGGGTAAAATATGGTAGATCTGCTTTCAAAATTCCCATATTTGTTTTACTCGCTTCTTGGACAGAGTCACAATGATCTGACCATGGATAAAAGCTGTGCCATTTGTCATTGTAAACAGAATTTTTTGGAAGGTCAAGCTGCCAGCCCTTACCAATTACACTATCTATATTATCAAACATGCATGATGAATTTGACTCCTCTGAATCAGGGGGTGGAAATTCATGACTCGAAGTTCTTTTCTTATCATAAACACACATGAAATGGCCAACAAAATTGTTTTCTTCACTATTTTTACGTGAGTCAGTTTCAATGTCACGTGAAATTTCACTTTGAGTGGGCTTTCGCAATGCAGTATCAGTTGGGCTACTCATGGAAAACCTCAAGGAAGATAAGTATCTCTGTTCATCTCCAACCAAACCATTACCCAGCTCAATTAGCTGCTCAGCCTCAGCTTGCTCTTCAGACCCACTTAAAGATGAACATTCAGATGAATCAGATGTACCCAACACATAGAACTCATCACTTGTGCTAGAGTCATCAAAATCGGTGTTATCAACAGCCCTAGAAGCACAGAAACACAAAAAATCAGTGGACATAACAAAAAAATAGAAAAGAAAAATGACTGATAAAAGCAAGAATGATAAATGATGAAATAAATGCAATACAAGTTACACTCTCGTGACACTCCAAGCACTCTCAAGATGACATGGTTAAGTGAATTTCAAGCGCATAACAGACAAATATACACACTGCACATATTTAACAGATGTTGATGGACAATCAACCTGTCAAAAAACATATGTGAAACTGCATTCTTTGAACTTCCTTCACCATTGTCAAAGGCAATAGATATAGTGCCATGTGGAACTACCTGAAAAATGGAAATTTATAAATCACCTATTGAATGATTATCATAAAAGCAAGGCAGCAAAAAGAGCCTCTATAAAAGCATATAGGCATGACAATCACCTACTGAACATGACAGAATCTTCCCCTCTGGAAAACTATCAAACTGTAAAGCATATAACTACCAGTGAATATATTTATTTTATATAAGGATGGAACCAAGAGGGGGCTAGACATTATGGATCATGGTTCTACCAGTTATGAGTAACAATATTGATTTTATTTTTACTTTCTTCACCATTAATTGAAGTCATAACAATAGCCCATCCCAAATGCCAAGCAAACTGGCATTTTCACTATATAGCAAAAAGCAAGATATAAAGGCAAGAGAAAGGGTATCGAGATAGTAAATTTCAATCTTCTACCATCAATGACAGCAGAATGCAAAAAAAAAAGAATATCAAGGAAATTGAGTTCTGATCACAAAACTATTACCTGCCGATGCCTAAATTCCAACTTCGACGACAGATTTTTTATCTTCTCTAGCATGTTTTCATAATAATTGTTCCTTGCAATTACCATGGCTTCTAGATATCCTTTACTGAAAGTCAATGGAGATGCAGAAAACAAATGATTGCTTAAATATCCCCTCCAACTGGGAAGCAAATCCTCACAAGTATACTCTTCAGGGCCGACATAATTACATAATTCAAGCAATTTCTTTAGCACTTGAAGCTGCTGACCAGCTCTGACAATTGGAATAAAAAAGTCCTTCAGAAAACAAGGAACAGCAACCCTGTCCTGCTCATGAAGTAAACAGTACCCAACCATATTATGAGAATCTACTTTAACACAAAATATTCAGAGTATAACACATATCAAAAGCTTGGGCCTGAACCTAGTTTCAACCTGAATTCGATTGAGTACCCCAAATGACTTTCTTGATCAATGAGAAAATTCACATTATGAGAATCAACAACTCAAAATACTAACGCAAAATATTTCTTTAAATATTTTCCCAACTAACTAGTCCCAAATCTGTCATTGGATTGAAATAGTTAGATTTTGATATAAATATATTTTTTTTATCAGAGCCAACTCTGTTTTAATGTCCCAAGATCCAGTGGATTTCTAGTCAGATTCCACAATATATCAGATAAGATTACTTTTACAGCACCTCAATAGAGTCTTCAAATTCAATGTAGGAATGTTAATATAAACTGCATTTTCCTAGTACTTTTTTTTTTTTTTTGGATTAAAGACATTACCTGAATACTTGCCAACACAAAGTCGATAGGGATGCCACCTTTGTAATGTGGATGAGGAGATAGATTATCAGCATATTCTACCATAAATTCCTTGTACGGATCACTAATCTCTGCCTCGTATATCCACGATCTTATAAATCCAATATATGGTTGACATGAGCGAATAAACAGGAACTTGAGCAGAGCACGGTGAGCAGGATCAGCAACCTAAAAAAAAGTATTGGTAAGAACTATTGTTTTAGCAAAACCACAAGAAATGTGAAAATATGCTTTCACAATTTAAGAAACAAAAAAAATATCCAAAACCCGGAAGCAATCTGGAAGAATTTTCAACAAAATAAAACTTCAAAGGTTCAGCAGCAAAAAGCAAGGTAACCACCAAAACACCTCCATTCACAAAGATGACGCAACAATGGTAGCATTTGAGCAATGGATTTACCATAGTTCACAATTACCTCATATTTTTACTAAAATCATTGAGTTTAAACCTTTATCAGATTTTGCAACACAAGCAAAAGAGTTAATAACTTACATTGCAGAATAGACAATCACTTGCAAATGATACCATCAGGCGAAAACAAAAAAACTTTAATTAACCTGACCTGTAGTTGCCTATACAAATAAGTAAGAAGATCCCCTCCTCTATAGAAATTACAAAACTCCAAGCTTGCTTTCGCAGTCAACTCTTCAACCGAAGACTCCAAGAAACAAAGAGCTACACTTTGAACATTACACACATTCCCAAGCACTTCAACCTGAGTCCTCAATTCCTTTGTATGCAAAAACACCTCCAACAATGTAACTTCAGAATGCACCACACTCGTAAAGCACGACATTCTATAATTCTTAAGATCAACACCATTACTCTTCGAGGAGCGCCTCAAATCTATCGAAGCATATAATGTACCAAGCGCACTCATATACCCTTCTAAAACCTTCCCTACCGCAACACTAAACGCTTGATTAACTAAACTATAAGAAGAGGCCGCGCCCAAATATGCTTCGAGATTAAAATTGTTAAAATAATCTACAAATTTACGGAGAAGAAAAATTACGAAACCGGAACGAGCAGTGGAGGTCAGAAACTTCCCCAATGCGTGTGTGCTGGTAGACCGGTTCCATAGATTGGGAATTGTATGGTAAGTCCGATCGGCCGGTTCGGATATGAACACAGCAGAGAGCTTTTCGATACTGATAAGAGCCGATTCTGAACCCTGCAGTGCGTTCAATGCTAGCCTCACCAAACTTTCCTCCTAAAAAAATAAAAGAAAAAAATCAGATTATTAATTATTTGTATAGAAATATCAGGAAAAACAAATCGATACTTACGGAGAGGGAAGGAGAGGGAGAGTGGTGGAGGAGTGGTGGCGGTGGTTGGGGGGGGAAATAGGAAGAAGAAGTAGGGGCATTTTGGGAAGGGATTGATTCCCAGGTTTTGGGAGGGAGTATCAGTGGATCTTCTTTTAGTAGTTTTAATTTGTCGAAGAATGAAGAGAAATTCGTGTCGACTGCCATTTTAATTCCTCTCGATCTCGCCCACACTCTCTCTCAGACTCTCCACTGCTGCTGCTGCTGGCGGTGGCGGCGGCGGCTCAGTTTTCTTTTCTTTTCTTTCTTTTTGTTTTTTTGAAATTGCAGGCCGCCGAGATATAAATCGAAAGGAAATTTGTTTCCCTTTCTGTCTCTGAATTTATTTTTCCCTCTATTTTGGTTTTTCTTTTAAAAGGGCTAAAAAATTACGAGATGGGCTGGGCTAGGTTTTTGATTATTTTGATGAGTGAGAATCCGGTTCATAATTAATTAAGATTTTATTGGTGGGCTTGGGTCTAAGTCCATGACCATCGGGATGGACTACCTGTCGGCCCATCATACAATTTGAGTGAAAAAAATGATTTTTTTTTTTAAGAGCTAAGTGAAAACGCCAATGGTTAAGATTTAAGATTAATTCTGAAGGTCTCGGGCTCAATCTCTTAGAAGATTTAGGATTTAATCATAGTATGCAAAAATTGGTTTAATGAAATGGGAAATACCATAATTAAATTGTAGGAAAAAAAATAGTGGTAGGTAAACAACTAACCAATATTTAAAAAAACATAGCATTTAATTAATTACTGTTTCTAAATAGAAAAAAAACATAAATAATAAGAATAAAAGAGATATGCATGGACTTCCTGATTTTTCCTCTTTTAAAAGAATAAAAATGCATTTTAAAATTATTTTAAAAATATATTTATTTTATGTTTTTGTTTTTTAATTAAATATATTTTTATTTTCACTATCTCTATTTTTTTTTATCTTACATGATAATCAAGTGTAAACTAAAATGTTTTTGCTTTCATTTTAGTGGTGAGTATCATAAAAAAAAATTAAAAAATATATTAACTATACTAGTTAAATGCAAATTAATCCTATCAAAAAAAAAATTTATTGTGATTCTTTTGGGAGATTGTATGATTATTTCCATACAACTAATATTTTTGAAAAAAATATTTCCTTTTTTTTCCCATAAATCGAGTTTTCTTTGCAACTAATTGGGCACAATCTTCTATCTTTTCTTTGAGCTAATTAACCCTAGAAAAAGTTTCCCTTTTGCGATTTGCCTACGCATGGAGTGACCAACTCTATATTGCCAAACAAAGCATACTTGAAGCCATGGAAACAATTTGAATGGAATAAATCTAAAACAATGGCATACCAATTACACAAAGAATAGCATTGTCCAAAGCAACAAATAAACAGAACACACAAGGCTTCTAGCAATCAAATTTATTTATATAAATTCTCTTGCATAAAAACCAAGAATCCATAGCTCTTCTCCGCTCATCATCAGAGATATCTGAACAAAATCTGAAAACAAACAAAGGCTAAAAAACGGAATCAAAGCCAAGGGTTACTGTTGCAGTTGCTCCACGACGTGTATACGAAGAGTTAATTTGAACCAAAAATGGAATCAAATCCAAGGGGTACTGGTGCAGTTGCTGCAGGACGTGTATACGAAGAGTTTGAACCAAAAATGGAATGGGATCGAGAGCTTGGAGTTGACACTCTGCGAGTCCTCCTGCCAGGTCTCGGCTTCTTAATTTTTATTTTTTTTAGTTTTTCTCCAGTTTAGTCTAGTTTTTTTTTTCTTTTTTTTTCAAGAATAATTAATTAAGAACAAAATTATGAAATGAGTTTTGTCATTTTAGCCTGGAAATGTTGAGCATAGCAAATAGTATTTACTGCAATCATAATATAAAATTATTTTTAGAATCTCATTCAACCAAAGTTTTAATCATCAAAACAGTTAAAAATTTAAATCTCATTATCTTGTTTTATCTAATCAAATAAATAAAATTAAACATAATGTTACAGCCGACCTATGAAAGTTTTAAATTTAAAAAAAATTAGAAAATAATATAAAAATATTTTTGATATCTCATCCCATACATAAGCTTTTGAATGAATTTATGAATTTCCTTGTGGGATTTTTTCTCTCTCGATCCGTGTGCAATTCTTAACACAGAATTCCAGAGAAAGGCAAATCTAACATTTTACTTGTCATGTTTTGGTTTTCCTACAGGCTTCGAGAAAGAACAGATAAAAGTTCAAGTAAGCTCATCGCGTGTTCTAAGGATAAGTGGAGAACGCCAACTCAGTGACAATAGATGGAGCTGTTTCCTCAAGGAGATTCCTCCTTCATCAAATTATAACCATAAGGAGATCTCAGCAAGGTATGGAAAGGGAATCCTTTATGTCAAGCATCCTAAACTAATTGTTCCAGATGATGCTGAGCTACAGGAAAACGAGCAACCGCCGGTGGAATCATCAACGCTGGATGGGAAGCCACCACTGGAAAAGGCACAGCAACCTACAAAGATGGATAAAGATAAAGCAGCAAAAGGACTCGTGAGTGGAGCTCAGAAACTAAATATAGAAAATTACAGGAAGGATTTTAGTGGTTTGGTCATGGACATGACGAAGCCAAGAAAATTGGTGAACCTGGTTCTGTTTATTTTATCTGTTGTGGTACTTGGGATGTATGCCAGGAAAGCCATCAGCTGGTCCTTCAAGAAATCTGAGAATTAAGTCGTTTGATGCACATCTGTATATGAATCTACAACAACTGCAACCATGTTTGCATTTTAAATAATTCAACAGTTGTAGCAAAGTTCCTTTCATTCATATATATATATATATATATATATATAATATGCGTTAACCAAACTTCAAAAAAATATCAAAGGTGCCTTATATTTCAACAAATGTTGAGGGTATTTCAAACAGCCATGCGAGGTATTGGCCTAATGGTTTTGTCCCACAAAAGGGACATGATAGGTTTGTAACTTTGACACCATATAAGCTTAAGATCAGTCTAGTACACATCTGATATGGGATCATGACAGGCTCACCTCGTTCAATCCCTTAAATCCTCGTCGAGGAGATAACTCATGATCTCTACGTGGATCTCATCTCATGATCACTGAATGTGATGGTCTTAACCCAATCTTTGTGAGGTGTTGTCTGCTTTAGCCAAATGGCCTTGTAGTTTAGTCCCTCGAAAGGCCTCACAGGTCAGAAACTTTGACCATCCATGCAAGTAATTCAATGTCACTCTACTATATATATACATAAGGAGCATGTTTAGACTAAGGGCAACACCATGAACGCTGTTTCAAATCAAGACCGAAGGGGCAGCTAGTGCTGTCAGCATTTCTCTAAGTTCAGGAATTGAAAGAATTCTGAAGGTACAACATTACAATTCATGGAACAAGGAAGCTCTCTCTGAAACTTTCCCAGATCATGAACTAGGACAATGATGAGGATGCTTAGGACAATCACCGGGTTGTTTGGAACATTAGAAGCAAACACGATAATGTTGTAAATCATGAATTAGATTAATATTAAATTAGATGCTAATTTGGATAACCATATCAGAGTGTTTGGAACGATTTTAAAACTACTGTAAGAACTATAAAATTGTATTAACCATTGGGGTGTTGGGAATAAAGGGGCTCCTTCAGAATTATTTTTTCTTTCAAAACTATGGTCTCCAATAAAGTTGTGGCCACTGCAAAAAGTGAAAAGAGGAAGACCTGATGCAATGGGTTAACATGAAAAAGAAAATTAGTTGGTTTAGGCATGGATATCACGCCCAGTTTAAGATTTAAGCCACAAGTTTGCTAGATTAAATCTAAAATCATGTTGTTTTGAAATTTTAAAAATAAAACAACATTATTTTGGATAATTTTAAAAAAATAAAATAATATTATTTGAACAAAAATTAGAAAAAAAAATCTTAAAGTTAACCCCGTTTCGAGTTTAACGAGGTTAGCTGGTTTATCGAGTTAACTTTTTAACGTGCCAGACTTCGTACAAGCATACCCAGCATTGCAAGCTATGAGACTGTTTAGTAAATAGAGGCATCCAAAATATTGGCTCCGATATCATGGTTGAATAATTAATTCATTCAATTTCTTAATTGATCATTTCCAGACAAAAGGAAGTGCTCGATTGCTTGGTCACAACTGGATCCTGTCCTAAAAAAAATTGAAATTGAGTTCAATCTATGAATTTCCGAATTGATTTTTGTTATTTTTCCTTATTCTTGTAGACTAGGGTTTTGGGGAACAAAGAGCATAAACTATAACTCAAGTTCTGTTCACTATTGTTCTCATCATCTGATGGACATGTCGGAGTCTTTAGCCTCAAATTCCAAGCTTACTTGAGAACTTCCCCTTTGCCTTAGGCATGAGGTGATCAACTCTCTACACATCCAAAGCATATATACTCCAGGCCCTTTACAGTTTCCACAGCCGAAAGACCCTCTGCAGGCGAATCCATTGAAGCTTCAAAGAGAAAAGGAATAACTGAAACCAAAGAAAACATGTCAAAAAACGAAAGTTCTTTCACAGTATAAAAAAACCAACAGATTTGGGAGCTTTCATATTCACTTGAAAGATACCTACCAATAGAAAGGCTAAGATGAATACTACTGAGGCAATGGCTGGTCAACTTAACGATCAAGCCTATGAAGATTACAATCCAACATTGGAGTGGGTTCGAGATGCTGGATTCGACACCCTACTTGTGTATATACCAGGTGACATTCCATCCCTTTAAATGTTTTCAGAATTTTATTCACTAGTTCTCCTTGTTTTTTAACAGCTCTGTTTAGTAATTGTTAGTTTTCTTTAAAGCTGGTTTAGTCTCGCAATTCTCTGTAATTATGCTCGGCAGGGCCGCATAGAAATAACAGCATCTTGAAGAAAAAGAGGAGAGTTTGCTGATATGAGGTTGTTTGTGTTGCTTCTGCAGGTTTTAAGAAACAGCAACTGAAGGTTCAGGTGACGTCAACTCGAACACTCAGGATCATGGGCGAACGCTCTCATGGTGACAATAAATGGAGCAGTTTTCACAAGGAGCTTCCTATTCCATTGTATTATGATGTTAATCAAATCAGTGCGAAGTTTGAGGGTGGCATACTTCAAGTCAAACACCCCAAGAAGATTACAAATCCAGCCAACCCAGTGCAGGAAACTGCAGAGCCTCAAAAGCCCAACAATGAACCACAAGATCAAAAAAGTGGACAAGAGCAATTTGATCAAGAAGTCCCTCCAAAGACTGAAACTGATGAACCAACAAGTGGGAAAATCAATGGGTTGGAAAATGCTACTGTTACTGAGGCTAACAATATTCATGTTCCTCCCAAGACTTCGGAGGATCAGAAGAGTGATCTTGGCTTGGCCGAACCAGAAAAGAACACCAGCACAGGTGATGAAAAGCATGAAGATGACGGCTACTCTGTCCAGAATGCTGCAAAGATGCAACAGGAAGAAGAAACTGCTGTCGTTAGTGGTATTTCTAAAGCTAAACTAGCACATCTTAAGCAGGTTTTTGGAGGTCTGGTAGCAGAGATGAAGAAGCCAAGAAAATCAACACACTTTGTTGTGGCTGCTGGTTTATTAGTCCTGGTACTTGGGATTTATGTTCAAAATGCTATCAGATCTAATGGAGAAGCTGAGAACTAGAGGATCCGAGACTAAGAATTGTGCTGTAAACCTTTGAATAAGTGGCACATGGCCTCAAAACATGTTTGAAAATGTACAATATTGAATAAATGGCTCAAAAATTGAAGAATTTCTGCAAATATTTACAGAATAATATTAAATAAAGAGAAGGAATAACCCTTCTTTTATGTGCTAGAAAAAGATTTATTTGTATGTCTCCGTTCCTTCAAACAAACACGTTTCTATCCCTTTTGTATTTGTTCTTCCTGTTATGAGACACACTAATCAAACGCAACCTGAGATTTGGTGCTGAAAAGCATGTGATTAATCATGTTCATAGCAGACAACTCACAGAATGCATCTTTTGAGAAGTTTCAACATAATAGCTTATTATAACATCAAAAATACAACTTTGAATTTCAGCATTTTTTTAGTTCCAGAGAACTTCTAAAAGCAATTAATTATAGGGCTTTTAATTATATATCCAGGTCATGTTGTCAGCATGAAAGAAAAATCAATTAAACTATACACAGATCATTACTGAACTGGAATACCATCCTCGCTCTTCACCTGTTATTTCGGGAAGCAAGAAGGTATCCTTTTTTAACCTACCTTCGACCAATAACGCATACTTCCTTCACCCGTAATTCTAAAGTATAGTAAGGAAAGAGTCAAGACGAGATGAATTAGTGCTTACGTTCTCTATTTGAAAATCGAATGGTTGATTCCTTGAGCTATATGAACGTACTCACTAAGAGATAATACATTAGGAAGAAAGAGATCTAGCAATTGTATTTTGTACAGATTTGATCCTTTTAAATGGGCTTTAAAGCTCTCTTCAAAAGAAATCAAAGGGAATAAAAGGCTGTAAAGCATTTACACAAAGAATTTCGCGCTTTGCCTCGCTCAGGAGGCAAAATCAAAGAAGCTTCGGAAGGAAAAGAAACAATTTATGTAATGAATAAAAAGAGAAATAACATCACAAATCTTTCTTTACCTTGTGTATAAAACCAGGAAATCTGGAACCTTTCAAGCTCACTTGAAAGATTTTACATATCATTAGAAAGCCTAAGATGGATAGCTCTAAGCCATTGGCTAAAGTTGAGGATCATGTCTATGAAGATATTGATCCTAAAATGGAATGGGAGAAAAATGATGGATTCGACACCCTACTTGTGCATCTGCCAGGTGAAATTTCATCATACCTTGAAATGTTCTATAATTCTAGTCATTTGTTCTTGTCTACAATCATTTGTTTGCTTTAAAGGGTGGATAGTCAGTAATTTGCTTTATTCGTGCTTAATATAAAATCATTTTTAAAATATAATTTAATAGCTTAAATTTTTAAATTAAAATGATCCTTTAATATGATATCATTTAAAAAAATATATAACAGAAAAAATATAAAATCATTCTTGTTATTTTACCTAACCGTTTAAGTTTTTAGGTTGTATAATAAAATTGCTTATTGATCCTACAGGTTTTACAAAGCAGCAAATAAGGATCCAAGCAAAAATAGGTGAACAAAAACTCAAGATCACAGGAGAGAGCCATCAGGGAGACAATAAATGGATCCGTCTTTACAAGAAGCTTACTGTTTCATCAGATTATGATCTTAATCAAGTCCGTGCAAGGTTTGTGGGTGGAGTTCTTTATATCAAACACCCCAAGAAGATAACCAGTCCAACCAAACCAGTGCAGGAAAATAATGCAGACCCATCTGTAGAGCCTCAAAAGCCAGCAAATGAAAAACCAGAAGACCAAAATAGTGGACAAGATCCGGCTGCTCAAGAAGTTCCTCCAAAGACCGAGGTAGAAGGACAAACAGAGCGAGATATTGATGAGAAAACAAATGCTACTTCAACTGAGGCTAACTTGAAGGATCAGAGGAGTGATTATATCTTGCCTGAAGAGGGAAAGCCCACGGGCACAAGTGAAAAGCATGAAACTGATGGCGGTGGTGGCTTGGTAGCAAATAAAAAGAAGCTGAGAATATCAACAACAGTGGTTGTGTTAGCTGGTTTGTTTGTTCTTGTTCTTGTTCTTGTTCTTGGGCTTTATGTTCAAAAAGCTATGAGGTCTCACGGAGAATATGAGAGCTAGAGGATCGAAGAACACACTACCTCTTGATTTTTCAAGTGTGCTTATGAATAAATTCTGCAGGGTGTCAAAACAAGTTTGAAAGGTAAACAAGTTGAATAAAAGGTCAAAATTTGAAGATTATGCAATTGTACTTCAGGGAAGTGAAGCTGAAATTGCAATCTTCTCCAGCTTAATTTCTCAGATTTTTTTAGCATCTAAGAATATTATATACATAGAAAAATAACCCTTTTTTGTGAGAAAAAAAAGAAGGTAGAATTGGATGGTCTGTTACTCTGATCTTCTGTTGCTTTTGAGTTCCAATCACTTCTGATGAAAATTAAAAGGCAAAGCATTGTGTTTTCATTTTACTATATCATGTATATTTTACTTATTCAATACAATTTTTCAATAATAATATATTTTTCCTTTTAATATATGCAAAAGATAAATTATTCATTCGATAAAAAAAAATCTTACTCAAAATTTTTTTATGTAAATGTTGAAAAACATTATATATATATTAAATAAATTACAATTTACTTTATTAATTAATTTTATTTGGTATTCATTTCATGAAATATAAAGAAAAAAAATATAATATAATTATATAGGTAGCAAATATTTTACAGAACTTTATTTTAAAAAAAAATGAAAAAGGTAGAAAAAACAAAACAAAAAGGATCAGACCTGTGCCTGGAACCAGCCAGGTGCGGATGGGATTGGAATCTAGTTGATTAAACCATGAACACACTCGCAAAAAGGCGATGCATCAGGGAGAAAGAGATCAACAAATTTGGGACCTTCACCGTATCAATAGAAAGCCTAAGATGGACAGTACTAAGCCATTGGCTAAAGCTAATGATCGTGTCTATGAAGTTATTGATCCAACAATGGAGTGGGTGCGAGAGGCTGGATTTGACACCTTTCTTGTGAATCTAACAGGTGTTTATTCCTTAAAAAAATGTTATAGAATTCTTGTCATTTGTTCTTGTTCTTGTGATCTTGTAACTAGGCTTTCAAGGCAATAGCTTATATTCATTTTCTAAGAAAACTCTGATTTTTTGTTGCTTTTTTGTTCCTAACACTTGTTATGACGATTAAAAGGTCTTTTACAAGTCATTTTTTCTCAGCGTCAAAGAAAAATTGATTAGAGTTTAATACCTATGGGCCTTTGGCAGTGCTCAGTACAAGGTGATAATTATATGCTAGGGAGAAAGTGATCTATCAATTGCACTGAATCAATAACCTTGTTCCATTGGGAACTCCAAGCTCACAGCCACCCATTGGTTGTCGCTAATTGGCATCACAGTGATGCCATTTGGTAAAGTAATGTCTGGATAGCATGGATACACCCTGACCCTGTTGCAAAGCAAGTAGCTTCGTGGTCTTGTAGCCTTCCTCACATTTGAGTCAGAAATTGTGGGAGCGGAACTGCTGTTATGTGTCCAGGTAGAGGAAGATGAGCCTTCTGGTAATGAGGTAGGAACATATTCAGAACAAGAGGATGATTCCTGATTTCCAATCACTTCAACAATAGCAGGTTTTTCAGGTGATGGTGACAGTATGGAATCCTCAGGCCCAACTTTGGCATTGCCTGATTTAGGATCAGCGAAGTTTACCTCTTGAACTGCATCTGTGATAAGCATGATCCCAGATATGTAAGTCCGGCAGTGTAGTTCCAGGCTAGGAACTTGTAAGGATAAACTAAAAATATAAATCACATTAACACAAACCAGATTTGAGTGATATGATGTCTTTAGTTTCTGCAGAATGTTCTTCATCAACAATGACTGGAGATGATAATTGACCATTTTGTTTGAGGTGCTGTTGCAGATTTACAGCTGTGGTCATGTCTAAGCCAGGAGTAGAGTTGAGAGTTCCATCTGGTGAAAAATTTGGGGGATCTGACTCTGCATTCCTGTTCAATGCACCTAATAAGAAAGTAAAAAAAAACTAGTGATCAGATGGACCATGGATTTTCCAGTATGCCTGTTCTAGGGGAGAGGTGGCTGTAATGAACCTCAGCTTCTTGAATGGAAATTTATCTTCCAGCCATATGTTCATAAATGCCGGTGAAATTAACCAGAAGACCAAAGTTTTTGGTGCCCAAAATAATGGTATAGGCAGCCTCATAAAAAGAATGAATTGACTTACGCTCCATCAGAACAGTATAAGCAGCTCTTGCAGATTTCAACTCTGCCTCTTTCTTGGATTTTCCCGCTTTGCCATAAAATTTCTCTCCTTCTATCTCCACATAGGAAAAGAATGTTGGCATGTGAAGTGCACCAGATTTTATAATTTTATAAACCGGCATGGATAGATCTTCTCTCTGAGCTAACTCCTGCAAGGCATTCTTGTAAAAGCCAGAGTCATCCTGGACAGCACAAAGAATGAACAAACGTAACTCATGAGTTGACATTGTCTGCACTCATACTACACAAAAAACTAGATACAGCAGGTATAATTGTGTGATCAGTTGAATAAACTAGCCTCAAGAAAGCCATTTGTTGACAGCGACATTAAGGCAGCCTTTGCAGCAGCATGTTCAGCTGCCTTCAAAGTATTGAAGAATTCTGGGCTCTCAATGGTATGCCCGTCAACTGTGACAGTAGCCTTGAAGCATGGAGCATGAGAGGGACCCTCACGTGTGTTGGAGTACGTTGGCAAATCACAGTTTTTCCATCGAGCATAGTTTTGCAGGTGGCTCTTGTACTTCAAAGGCGTATCTGAAAGCAAGAGTCGGATGTTAAGAAGGTGGTTTTGTGTTGGTACTTTATGGTAGTTTTGACAACAAAATGTGAGCTTCAGAATAACTCATAAATTCCATAGATTAGGCAAGGAAAATGAAGATGAAATCATAAATATCTCACTGCCCACCAGCTTTGACACCCAAACTAAGGGATTGAACATCTGATCCTTGATTTGTTTCTTTAAGATGTTGCCCCCCAGCATTTGGCTCAGCACTTGAGATTAAAGCATCTGTAAGAAGTAACATGTGCTTAGAGAGAATAGCTTCAAGCGTAATTTCACTGGAAATTAGAATCTACCTTGATGCATTTGTATCTAGATTTATTCAGTGGTCCCTGACAAAATCTTAGCAGCCTTAGAGTCCATAGCTAATTCATAGATTTTCTAAGATAAAATTACAAGAGGAGAAAGATAATTGCACTAAAAGCATAGGCTATTTTTCAAGCTGGTTCTAGTTCTGATACAATCAACAATTTAGAGCCTCATTCAGTAAGATCAAGAACATAATATAGTTCAAATAAAGAGATAAATCAAATTCATTCAAGTTCATTCTGAATTTCTTACAATTTTTAGGATCAGAAACACTTGAATGACTATCAAGTTCCTGAGATGTTTCATTAGTTTCCGGTCCGTCGGCCAAGGTTCCAGGAATCATGAAGGAACCTGATAGTAAAGGAGTCAGAGATAATGACAGACTAAATTTTGCTGCAATATGCATAGTAATTAGAAAGTTTAATAACATGGTTAAAATCAGCCAAATTAGTGGAACAATTGAATATTTTTGCACTGTATATTTCTTGAACTATGAATCAATCATCCATTACTATTGCCAATATGTAAAGACTAAAGAAATTTTGAAGCAAAGATCACATTTATGAATGAAGATAATCCACGGTAATGTAGTTTCCACAAAAGTAAACCTTCGTCAACTAACAAGATACTGTATAATCCAAGAAATTAACCATAGCAAAAATTTGCTGCAAGCTTACAGCTCTAAGGAACTGTGTAGAGATGAAAAATTAGACACTGAATTTGATTTCCTTCCTTCCGTGTTCCTTCTCAAAAGTTTTTTCATGAAACTATTCTGTAAGAAACTCATAAATCTCACGTAATGAAATTTTTCTTTCGAAACAAACAGAACAAGGACAGAAACAACAAGTACAAAAGGTATCGAAAGCCTGAAATGCAAATCCAAAAACTTCCTTTCGAGCAGAGAAGAGAATGCCGTGAGATTGATTGATTTCCAAGAATTCATCAGTTCAGAGAACAATATTAAATTCTACAATTATGTGTGAGTGAATGAGTGTTAAGTTCATTACTTGGAGGTGGGGGAGAAGTGAGGTGAAGGAAGGCCATCTTGGCAGCATCATTATGGGCTTCCTTAGAAGATTTGCAAGAAGCAGAAGAATGAAAGGAGATGCCATTAACATAAACAGAAGCCTTGAAACAAGGGGTGTGATCAGGTCCATCTTTCATAGCTGAGTATTTTGGCAAGCCCCATTGCCTCTTATGGCACACCTCCTGTAGCTTAGTCTTGTACATTCCTCTCTAATCTCTGATTCAAAACTCAATTATCTAGAGGAAGAAGAAGAGTTGTTGCCAGTATTTGTTAACGATTTCATGTTAATGTCGTGGTTTTTGTAGCATGAAATCAAACGCGTATAATGTTGTTAATGATGCTTCCTGCATGCACCTGCTCTTTTTCCATGGTTCTGTTATATTTTGAGTGAATTATTTTTTAGTCCCTGGATTTAAATGCAGTTATAACTTAGTCCTTTATGTTTAAAATATATATATATATATATATATATATATATATATATATATATATATATATATGTCGATTCTTTGATCCACATTGCTTTTCTCTAAGTTATAGGTTTTCAATCATGAAGGATTAAGTTATATTTTTGTTGAAAATACCGACTAAAGAATATTTATATATAAAAAAAAAAAGACAACGATATCATTTAGAAAAAAAAATAAAAAATCAAACCAGGTTTTCACCAAGTCAACTAAGTTGGTTCAAGTTGACTTTTTTTGTACACCTAACCTCGGATCTTTGGCTAGGTTTTAGAATTTTTACATTTGATCACAAAGCAGCATAGAAATGGAAAATGCAGAAGCAAGCAAGGGCTAAGGGGGGTGTGAATTGCATGTGTTTTGTCTCTGACTCTCTGCCTCATGCAGAAGACCTTTTATGCTTATTTTGAATAATTATAATCAAGTTCACCTACAAGAGAGATTACATTTACCTTTTTGAGAGAGGAAAAATGGGCATGAGAAACGATTTAGGGTTCTAGAAAGTGTGAGACAATCAGCAAGGATCAAAAAGAAATTAACCTAAAGAATACATCTCTTCCCACCATCAAACCTTACCAGCCCTTGAAATATGAGGAATATCGCGTGAGTGAAAAGCCATCTGAGTCGAGAAATGAAAAAACAATAACCCAACAGCACCGAAAACAAGAGTAGAGAACGATGATCTTCATCTTCCAGTATATCTAGCCGTTACTCTTAACGGCTCTTTTAGTAGAGAACGAAGATGGGTTTTTTATCATTGAAGAGAGTATAAATAAATAAACTTATATTCAGCTCTGAGAGCCGACGAAAAATCTAACTCAACTCAAAGCTGAAGTCACAGGTTAGCCAGCTCACAAGTCAGATGGCCACCCCAATTTTTTTTACCAAAACAAGAGTTTTTTTAAAATGGAACATTGCAGTTTGAATTTTATAACCATGGTTTCTAGGAAAATGAAGGGCTCTTTCGAGAAGCATTAACCAGGAAATTAAACGGCTTCATGTGCTTTAGATGATCGAAGGACAGCAACCTTATAGTGCATATCAGTTACACAGTAACTAATTCCTAAATTAAAAGAAAAAAAAAAACAAGGAAAATACTCATCTCAGAAAAACACAGCTTTATATTCAAGCTTTAGTACATAAATTCCTTTCTGTCTGAATTCGTCGACACTTCCTGAACTCACTGGACTTTCAGTCTGAATTCTTCATCACTTTCAGTCTGAATTCGTCGACACTTCCTGAACTCACTGGACTTTCAGTCTGAATTCTTCGTCACTTTCAGTCTGAATTCTTCGACACTTCCTCCTGAACTCACTGGGAACTTGCAAACTTGGTACGGAGACGCTTGGCAGCTGCAACCATGTTGCTGAGGGCAGGTTTGACTTCAGCATACTTGCGGGTCTTTAGACCACAATCAGGGTTGACCCAGAGAATGTTGCACTCAAGGACAGCAAGCATCTTCTCAACACGGTCGGCAATTTCTTCTTCTGAGGGGATCCTAGGAGAGTGAATATCATAAACACCAGGGCCAATGCCTGCTCCATATTTCACACCCTCGCGGAAGACTGAGAGAAGCTTCTCGTCTGATCTGGAGTTCTCGATGGTGATCACATCAGCATCCATGTCAATGATTGAGTGAATGATGTCATTGAAGTTAGAGTAGCACATGTGGGTGTGGATCTGTCCAAGACATTGTTGTAGCATCATCAACAAGTGCTACTAGCATTATTAATCCAGCAAAGAGATGCCAGTACAGCCATACAAAAGCACACCTTCCACCCACCCCTCTCCCCAAAATCTAGGATGCTATACAGTTCACTACATGCACCAAAATCTCCGTAGGAGAATTTTCCTGAATTTGCAAGTTTCAGTGGTGGTATAATGCCCACCGAACATTTAAGTCTAAATCATGATCTTGGGATTTTAGGGGTGGGGGTGGTGATGCTGGCACTACATTTTTTTAAGGTTAACTGTCACTATCCTTTATAAATGTACCTACTCTCCATTCAATTTCCATAAAATTTATTGGATACTTTTGACATTTCATTTGAAGTTGTGCCAACAAACTAATAGGTGTGCCTATAGCACCACTGAGTATTCCCAGGGGACTGCTCACCTGGTACTTCCGACTTGAATTTTAAAGTTAAAGATTATAGAATGGGTGGGGGGGATGGACTTACCTCCCACCATTTAGCCCAACATCCAATGTGTATCTTTCACAAAACAAACACGCGCACACACACAGAGGAGGAGGAAAGAACCTGGGTAGAGTCTTCAACACCACAATTAGTGATCCTGAAAGAGTGAACAGCCCAGTTCAAATAAAAAGCATGCTCGGACTTCCTTAGGGGCAAGCCCTCTCTCAAAGCAGCTTCATCAATCTGGATGACCGTAATTCCAGCTTTCTCAAGATCCTCAACCTCATCCTTGATGGCCAAAGCAATTTGATAACAGGTCTCAAATCTAGTACAAACATAGATAGGTATTGTCAATATATTAAATTAACAGCCTGCAAACCAAGCATGGTTATATTAGTTATATTTTTATTCCTACCTGGGCTGGTCATTTCTGACAAAGGACCAGTTCAAAATGGTAACAGGACCAGTAAGCATTCCCTTCATGGGTCGCTTAGTCATACTTTGAGCCAATGAAGACCAGAACACAGTCATGGCCTTGGGGCGGCTCACATCACCATAGATGATAGGAGGCTTGACGCAGCGAGAACCGTAAGATTGGACCCAGCCATTAGCAGTGAAGGCAAAACCAGACAATTGCTCACCAAAGTACTCAACCATGTCATTCCTCTGCATTGTGAGGAAATATTAACAATCAGTAAAATTTCAAAGGGAAGAAAATGGATCACAACTCAAAACTAAGCTATTTTATTTTGGGGGGAGCTCACTTCTGGTTCACCATGCACCAAAACATCAATATCAAGCTCTTCCTGGAGTTTGACAACTTTGTTAATTTCCTTCTTGATGGCCTCAACATAATCTTCCTCTGAGACCCTAATTTTTATCAAAAGGAAAAAGAAATCAACACCAGCTAAGCTGAAACACAAGCACTAATAAATTAAATCATAGGAGCAATTTCACAACAGTAGTTCTCACTTCTTAGCCTTGTATTCACGGCGCACTCTTCTAAGTTCCAAGGTCTGAGGAAATGATCCAATGGTGGTGGTTGGAAGAATTGGAAGGTTCAACTTCTTCTGCTGAGCATCCAGCCTATCACTAACGTTGGTTGCACGGCGGTGGTCTGAACCCTTCAAAGCAGCAGCCTAAGCAAGAAGCCAAGAAGGATCAACACTGCAACGTAAGAGCAAGCTATCCAACATAAGCCATACAGCAGCATTAAGGATGAACTAGAAACCACTTACAGCCTGTTGAACAGCCTCGTTGGTGACCCGTGGTGAGGATTTTCTAGAAGCCTGAGCTGCTGCATTTGCAGAAAAGAATGCCTGGATGTACAGAAGTAGGAGAAAAGGAAATTAGTATAGCTTTTACTAGTTCTATTAAGGAACCTTTTAAGAGTAAGGTTTCTTGGTTTTCTAATATTGACCACAAACAACTCAATACGTATGAATGCATCCAGCCATAAATCAATTCATTTGAAACAGAATGCATTAGACGAAGATTGGGTTTAAAAATGTCTAAAAGGAACCTGATTAGCACAATAGATAAACATAAAAAATGCAGACAGTGTTTAAGTTTTAAATAATGCGTTGTGTAAGATGAGAAAACTGAGTAATGAGGTACCCCATCCTTCTGTCCAGAAAGTGCCTTGGCCAAGGCATTTACTTCAACAACTTTCTGTGCTGCAAACGCAAGCCATGACTTGATCTCTTTGTCCAACTTAGGCTCGTTAACTAGATCAACAGCGGTGTGGAGAAGAGAGCAGGAAGTAGATACTACAAGCTTGTCTGTAGAAGCATAAGATAGATTCATTTTTCAACTTCATGTCAAGAACAACAAAATGGCAATGATAAAACACAGTACGAAAGCATTAATACCTTTGCCCACAATGCCCTCAAGAGCATGTAGTACACTGAGGGAAGAAGCAAGATCGTTAGCCCAAATATTCCTTCCATCAACCACTCCAGCAAAGAGGTATTTTCCAGAAGGGAATCCACCCTTAATCAAATCTAGGGTCTTTGTTCCTCGAACCAGGTCAAACCCAAACCCAGTAACACACTTCAAAGAAATTAGTGTTTTGTATGCCTCAACGGGAACATCAGCAAAGTATGTCTCAATCAGAACATTCAAACCAGATAGGGATGCCTCAAGTGTCGAGTAAGCATGAGTAAATGCTTGCAATTCATGAGCTCCAAGATCCATCACAAGCTTAGGCTCATCAAACTGAATCCAGGTTGCTCCAGCTGCTTTTAGTTCGGCCACAACTTCCCTGGAAAGAAACTAATCATCAGCATAGATTCTCGAGATGGAAACAAATAGCATAACCTAGTATCCACCCAAAGGGAAAAAAGTTGGGCACTCACTGATAGACGGGAAGAATCTTGTCAATTAGGGAGAGAAGTGAAAAGGATTTCTCCACACCCTTTGCTGGTTTTGATAGCAACAAGTATGAAACAGGACCTACGAGGACTGGCACAGTATCAACTCCAAGCTGCATCACAGAGACAAAAGATTGTTAGTTAACCAGGAAAATCCTTTAGAGACAATAAAGTACGATAATGTTTGAATTCAAACACCAAGAATAGTTCCAGCAGCACACCGAACAACAGCAATCAGCACAAGATGCTCAATTTACATTGGACATTTAAAATATACCACCAGCAATCTATTTTCCCTCAATTATGCAACACATGCTCATGAAGACACTATCCTAACACAATGTGTCAACGATATGATTGAGGCTGTCAGGTGGGACTAAGCAATTACTTTCTATGCGAAAGTTTAAAATTAACACAGGCACCAAGGTAAAAGTGTGGATATCAAGACAAGAAGGTTGTTGTTCTGTAACCATGATACTTCTATTTATTTATATTGACATGCATGTTTCATGAACTTTCATTTTGGTTTTTATTCCGAATAAGAAATCCTCATTCTCTTTCCATAATATCATATTCAAGCTGAATATCCGTGGAAGATTCAGGGGTCCCCGTGATTATTTATCATGTACAAAGAAAACCATTCAACTATCAACAGAAAAAAAGAGAGAAATCATAAATAACATAGAGAGGATAACTTACAGCCTTGGCCTCCTTGTACTCGATGACAGCCTTGTGGGATGCGTAGGAAAAGTTAACTTCTGGTCCCAATTCAGGGACAATGTAATGGCTGCACCAATATTTCAATGTCATTCATGTAGCGTTAGTTGCATCATTGTTAGACTTCAAACGAACTAAGAAGTATATCACATTGACTGAAAAAATTTCAACACTTACTAGTTGGTATCAAACCACTTGGTCATTTCCATGGCGGGGACAGAGGCATTACCTCTGGCCATGGAAAAATAGACATCAAACCCAATCTCACCACCATTCCATCCGTATCTAGGAGGAACAGCACCAAGCATTGCTGTAGTATCCAACACTTGATCATAGCATGAAAAGGTGTTGCTAGGAATAAACTTGATTCCAGCATCAGACATCTGCTTCCAGATGGATGACCTGAGTTCAGCTGCCACGTTCTGTAAATCTTCAGCACTGCTCTTTCCATCCCAGAAAGATTCCAAAGCGAACTTGAGCTCCCTCTTGGGACCCATGCGAGGATAACCAACAACGTGGGATGCCATTGCTCTGTTTCAACATCAGCCATTAAAAAAAGCTTAGATCCCAATGCATGTCTTAAACAACAGCCAACATGCATATAAAACAACCATAAAATTGCTTCACAAAATAACAAATGAAGTGTTATAAACTGCCAATCCTAAAACAAAAACGCAGAAAAGGACTATGGCATCAACAAATACATTAAAAAATGAAAGACAATGCATCAAATCTGATAATACTATTGCCATATATAACAATAAGGGAACAAAGGAATCGGTTAATTTCATTAAACCCAAACTAACTCCTATTGACACGGAAAAGAGAAGAGCAACTGGACCAATGATTAAACACAGAATGTTTCATTAGAATAAAACAACAAAAGAGCACAGTCAACAGGGAATTTCCATACAACTCGATCAAAAGTTCAACCTCCACCTTTTGGGATCTAGCCAAAATCCTATAAACAAAAGTGGATCTATCTATATAGTTGACAAAATTTCAAACTTTATCCCATCAATGAACAAGAAAAGGAAAACTGGATCAAAAGTAGTGATCCAAATCCAATTTGATTCAAAACCGACATCCAAACAAACCTTCTAACCATATTTATATCTAATCAACTAACACAAACTCCCAACGATAATAATCATTGCCGTGATTAATGAAAAACATGACATAAACATATGTCAACCACACCCTTTCATTTCCCATTTCCAGATCTGAATCAAATTCCTACACCAAATCCAGATTCAAACACTATAGCCAAACAGACCCTTCATTAAAAAACAAAAAACCAAACCAAAAGCTCAAGTCTTTAACCATTTCAAGATCCCAAAAACCTCAACTTCACCAGTCCAAACTCCACCATTTCCATCACAAAAACAAAAAACAAAACCACCCCACTTGCAAACAATACCAGATCAATGAATGAACAAACTCACGACAAGAGCTTGCATACTCTCCATCAGATCTACCAAGAATTCACTCATTCAACAAGCAAACAAGATAACAATCAGGTACCAAAAATTGGATTTCAGAAATAAAGTTATGTGCTTTGCACGAAATAGTACCTAACAGAGAAGTAGCGAAGAAGAAAAGGAGGG
>Ga0325404_1000942_pt1 | contig 29964 bp, 16 predicted proteins | sample PopdelMetagenome_18_FD_205664 | JGI IMG/M metagenome (GOLD analysis project Ga0325404, IMG submission 205664) | Populus deltoides microbial communities from Bellville, Georgia, United States - Xylem-Control-R1 | ecosystem: Host-associated > Plants > Phyllosphere > Stem > Wood/Secondary xylem...
GGTTTGGATGGATTGAAAACCTGTCTCCGTTATTATAATCATTTTTCTTAATTAAGATATTGACAGAAAAATATTTCAAAAATAAAGTATAACTTATTTTGACCATTTTCGAGAATTTAATCTTTCTATGTTCTTTGATTCCTAATATCTAGGTACTTCAAGCTTAATCAAATGTGTACGTTATTTTATCCCCCTCCTATATGAAGCTTTTCAGTAAGATAGGTCGTTCTTATCTTTTTTTATTATTTTTATTTTTAATTAAAATGAGTGTTTGGGTTAACTTGCGTGTATCTCGATTAATCTCATAAATCATGAAATTAACGACAACGTAAGCCTCTAGTAATCTGAGAAACCTCAAACTTGTGACTATTAAGAAGTAAATCCAAAATCTAACTAGTTGAGTTATCTTTTAAATTCCATCTTATCCTTTATTTTGTGTGTATTTAACTATATTCTTGGTTATTTAAAATAAGTTTTTATGTTTAGTTCAAATATTTAAAATATCCTTTAAGCATGATTAAGGTATCCAATAAAGCTAATTGGGTAATGAAAAATAAATTAAAGATAACCAACTCACATTTATTTATTTATTTATTTATTTTATTTTTTTACTCACATTTTATTTTTTTACATCAATTTTCCCTACGCTCATGATTTTTTCAATTCTCACTTTATTATTGTTTCATTCAATTTTCTCATTGAAAACAATAAAAACTAGAAAATCAAAGAAATCATATAAATATATAAAATATATTGAAATTAAAAAGATTAAAGATAGGTTATAACAAGTGCATCAAAATCAGCACCCAAAATTGCAACGGATAATAGGATTATCTTTTTTTATGCTAGATACTTGTTTGGTGGTAATAACACACGTGATCTGAATTAATTTTTTTTAACATGAAAAAAAAGTTTAGATGATAATATTTTTATAAAAATTAAAAAAAATATAATAATAATAAAAAAAACAAGAACAATAATAAAAATACCCCTAATATAGGACAAAGACAATTTTAATTCAAGATCATTATAATCATTTTATTTTATTGTACAACTAAAATAAAAAGCCAAAAGCTAGTTCCCCTAAGTGTTTTATTTTTATTTTTTTTTATCTCTAAGGACATACCAGTCATTTTACTGTGGAAGTAAATAAGAAGACTATTATACCCTTGCACTCAATGCCAATTGTTTTATGTTTACAAAGGTAAACAATTTAATGTAAAACAAATGAGCTATCTTTTTTCTTGTTTTTTTGAATTCAAGACTGGTGCTGGAAATGGTAAGTTGTTGCTTGGCTCATCCGCTGATGTGGCACAGGTAAATTTCTTACAAGATTCTTGCGCTAAAAAAACCTGCACCAAGTTGAGAAGCCAAGAACACATGTACAGCTAGCTAAAGACTTTATAACTAAGTACAGCTAGCCTTTGCATATTTCAACTTATGTAGTGTAAATTCAAGACTCATTCATGGCTTCCACATTAGAGCAATCTCCCTACACTATTTCTCAGCGAGGAGAGGAAACTGAGTTCAATTTAAGAGAGTGGGCGTTCAAGGCTCAAACCAGCCGTGAAAACACGAGATCAAGAAGGTTTTCAGGATCATATATCAGAAGTTTTAGAGAAGATGCGAGGTCTTTTAGATCAAACATTACCATTTCCAGCACTGCCTCATCTCCTGGCTACTCCTTAGGAGGTTGCTAGTACTCTTAACCCCCCTCTTTTTTCAAGCGAGGCTTGCTTTTCTTTTTTATTAATTAGTGCTATCAATTGACTAATCCATCCTATCTTAATATTTTCAGAAGAGATTGACCCTTCAACATACTCATTCACCACTGCTCTTAAAGGTAATTAGTATGCAGGGACAATGCAAATAGTCACTAAGCTTTTCATGGGAGTAATTATTTGCATTATGCGTCACGATTAGTGATTTTGATTGTTGTTTTTTGTTCTTTTTTTATGCAGCATTGCAGGCAAGGTCAGGGTATTATAACAAATGGGAATGCTTGTTACCAGGTGGCTTTGCTTTAAATCCCAAATGGAACGAAGCAGAGAAGTATATATGTAATCCACTTTCAGGAGAGGTTCCAATGGAGTGTTTATCAGCTAAAACACTTAGTGGAAGATCGTTATGGAACTCTACAAACAGAATTACAATGTCTGCACCTCTTGTTTACTCTAATCATTCGCGACAAATCCATACAAAGAATACTACTATTGCTACACATGATGATATTGTTAATCATTTTCCAATTAAAGGTTATAATTTGAGTACTTGCTGCTGTTTTTTTCTAAAGAAATTGAAGAAAAAAGGTTGTTTTTGAGTTGGTTCAGGATTTTTTGTTTGTAGAAAATACAATGGAGGGCTTGTTGAGTACTAGAGATGTTGGGACTCAAAGCACTCCTCCTGACCTTAGTTCTTCATCTAGCAGTCCTAGTCCAGCTTCAACGCCTTCGATTACAGAGAGAAAGAGATGTGAAATACAAGGTGGAGATTCGCCTAATTGTAATTCAAAGTTGAAAGCTGAAGAACAGGTATGTTTTTCAAGTAATTTCAGTTCACGATACTCATTTATATTCACTATTTCAAGGTTGAAAGCTGAAGAACAGGCAAGTTTTTCTTGCTGAACAGTTTTGTCCCCTTCGCATTTCTGAACATAAGTTTTGACTGCTGCTTTTTTTTTTTAGCTGCTATTTCCCCTTCCAGAATCTTGATCTTTTTTTTATAACTCTGGCTATAAATTTTGATCTTCAGAATTTTAACATTAGTTGTTTCATCTATGATTTTCAGAAACATTTTTCTGGCACGAAAAACTCTTTTCCTGCTTTCTTGTTTTTCCATTTATTTACTTCACGAGGTAAAAAGAGATTGCAAATTAGAGCCTCTTTTGGATGTTCAACACAAGTGAAAAGCAATTCTCAAAGGAGATTATCTACACTACCTTTTCTCCCTGCCTTTGTTCTCTAATCACACATGAATTCCTCCTGTGTTCTTTAGCGCTCCTCTTCTCTTTGTTGTATATGGTGCCACTGAAGATGCTTTCAATTCCTTGTTCTTTTTTGTTTCTTTACTTTTGATTCTTTGGGGTTCTCAATGAAAGTAGCATTTCACTGCCTCTTTTCCTTCTTTTTGGACATAATAGCCTGTGTTTCAGGGCTGGATCACAAAATAGTGGTATCATGGGATACAAAAATTCTACATGATTGCTATTATCATTTACAATGAAGACACGCCACTAGTGGATCTTGACATTACAGCGTTGTAGTAAACTTGTACAAGCAAGTTTGGATAATGTGACACTGACACCTCTTTAGTCTTTGCAATCTTTAGGTATTGTGGTGTGATACACTGAATTGAATGGTATTGGTAAAATAATGACTAATACAGTAATACTCTTCAGGTGCTCATAGCCATATAGTCTTATTCCATGGTAAATGTCATGTTAATTTTGACAAGTCTATACACATCAGTGGCTAGTTGTTAGAGTTAGAGGGGAGATGCTTAGTATTCAGCCATGGTAGAGGGTTTCTGAGACATTAAGATAATCACATTTGTTATCCTTATAGGACAATAATTATGGAGAAGTCTTTCTTATTTTAACCCATTATTATACTTGGGCTACATAACTATCCTTGTTTTGATCCTGGCTGCTAGCCTGCAACACTGTGTATTATTCTGTAGCAATATTGGCGAGTCAAAACACTCAAGTAGGCTGAAGTACTAGATTCTTGTTACTTTTAGAAATAATTTTTTTGATGAAGTAGCTTAATATTTCCAAATTTGGCAAAACCAGATACAAAATCATAATGGAAAAAGGAAAGGCTGCCATATAGATGATGACACAATGGTGCATAATATGATGAATGCTTGGGAAGATGCAGGTCCAGGTGAGAGGAACAAGAGGGAAAGAAGAAACGACGAAAAGAGAGAGTAATAAAGAGGAAAAGCAGGAAAAAAACGATGAGCAAGTGTGGAGGTGCAGCATCAGCAAGCAAGGTGGATGCTTGTCATGGATGAGAAAAAGGCACAGGGAGAAGAGCAAACCAAGAAAGAAGAATATTTTCTTTTTAAACTTGAAGGGCGCTAAAAAGGAGAGCTAGAGATGGTAAAATAGTAAATTGGATTGAAGGGGTTTCAAGATTCTCTCTTTGAAGAGATTTTGTACGTGGGAGGTGGGATTAATTGACGGCAACCATGAATGGACAGAGATGAAAGACAGTGTCCTACGTTGGTCGTGTTTTTTTCCATGAGTCTTTTGTTGTAGTTAGTGATGTAATGTTTTGTTCCTTGTCTCTGAAAATGGTTGACAGCTTTTGGGTTCACGTGCACTCCTTCGTTTACGGCTTTAGAATGGAAAGATTCTTCTTTCTCCTCCTCCACACACATAGAACTCACCAATTAATAATTCATGGGAAGAATTTTACCCTTCACCTGTTTGAAGATGAATAGATATATGATTGATGAAGAAACATCGAGAAAAAATGAAAATGAGATGTCATTCATTTCATGTCTGCTCTTGTTTTTATTACAATTATGCAGCTATACATCATATACAACTCAAAAAGTCCTCTGATGGGATATTTTTAAGAATACCTTTTTTTTTATTATTATTTTTATCTCGAAATATAAAAGACGTATACAATAAAGATAAAAAGAGCAATGTTTTTCAATATTTGTATTTTAAAAATATAAAATTCACTCTAAAATATACCCGTCTCAGTTTCTTCAATCAAACATGTTTCCATGTATAAAACTCAAGTGTTTAACAACCTACATAGTTAAAATCAATGAACAAATCCTTTAACACAAGAAAAGAGAGTTCTAACACTCTCTATCGTCCTAAATTTGTGTCTGAGATTCTCTAAACTAGTGGAAGACTTGCGGTGATTTGTTTATGTTACAGCAGCTTTGTTCTTTCTTAGTAGTTTAATATTGCTTTAAAAATGACTTAATTGCTAGAATATGCATCAGGCCAATTCATAATCATTGCGCAAACTACTATATATACATATATAATCTTGTTTGCTCAATGCAACTTGATTTTCTTCAGAAAAATTGTCATGCAAGTCATTGGGACCATTATGCATGGAAATGTATTATGCTAAGAAAATGGGAAATTACATTGCAATCTCATTCGACTCTTTCTGAAAACACTTGCGCAAAAGCTTCAGTATACTCTGCATGAATTGCATTTATTTCTGCTTTTTTGCAGAAAGAAAAAGAGTTAGCAAGCAAGAGGTACACTAAAGAACATTGTTTTTCTTAAGTTCACTTCAAGTAGGTGAAACCATAACTAACAATACATAGGTAGAGGTGGCTGCCAAGAGGATCATAATAAGAATTTTAGGTGACGAGGGAGCAGTGCGGCTAGGCATCTAGAATTTAGCAATCTCTTCGCATTGAATGTAGGGGGGTACCTTATGGTGAAAACCCTGTTAGGTTTGCACATTGCTTACAGAACAGATTTGTGTAAAACGAATTTCTTCTGGCTTTCATTTGAGATTATATGTAGCATGTATATGTTTCTCCAAGATGTTATGGTTTACAAAAAAAAAAAAGAGAAAAAGAAAAAAATAGTGACAAACTAAATCTAAACATCGTTACACAAAATTTTCACAAGGGAGTATATTGTATGAAGAAAAGACCAAGCAGATAGCAGAGCGAGATGATACCACGAAGCACTTCATGAAGGTGATGCGTTGGCGTTTAAGTTGGAAATAAGTCGAACTTCGTATAGATTGTTTTCTCCTTTCCCTGCAAATCATTATTGATTAGCATGACTCCGCAATTCACTACATAAAGAATTCCAAGCTGTTCCTTCCTTTGAAAGCTTTCCAAAAGCATATGTTTACACCAAAGCATTAAATGTAGCTCTTACCAATTTCAGCTGTGATATCTGGTCCAAAGAATGAAGTGAATTTTCCCTGAGAACATTATTTGAGATTAAAGAATCAGCATGCCATTATTCTTTAATCTCTTCTGAAATTAATGATATAAATGCAATTGCAAGGTGGAATTCAAGACAACCAAGAACTCTTACACAAGCTTTATAATAATTATTTTTTATATAAATTTTAGCAAACACTAAAATGCTTAACTTTTAGTGAACCTCGTGCAATTTTTACCTGTCTTTTTTCAAAGTCTGACAGCTGCAAAGCCTTTGACTCGAAGACCAGGACTAGACAGTATTTACCATCCTCTGTGACCTGCGACAAGGTATGATACGATCAAAATGATATGATACGAGTCAACAAAGAGTCTCATTCACATATCTGAACAGTATTTAGGAGGCAAAGATTGGTTCAACTGGTTTCGAGGTATAGTTCTCCAAAATCATTTTAGTTACAGAGTCAGTCAGAGAGAAAGAGAACAAAACGGCTATTTTTATTTTAAAAAAAGAAGTTATGCGTCCACCTATCAGAAAAAACCTAGCAGCATAGTGAAACAGACATCAAAATTTCAGGGTTCTAAGCAATTCAACATCTCTTGACTAATAAATTATGCTTGTAGATGACCAATCAAAAGCATCTGGTGAACCATCACATAAGTTGCATTCCAAATATATGACCCAAGAAGTTGCAGCTAATGACAGTGTCCATCAGAAAGTTCTTTCAGGATACAACAATCAGTATGTTTTGTTTTTAGAGTTTAATATGTATTGAAGGAACATACTTCTTCACGGATCATCTGCAGAATAGGTGCATTCCGCCTCGGAATTCCTCCACCCTGAAATTCAAGGCAAAGCACATGATGATGAAGTTACAAGAACATGAATAATATATATTATCTCCTTTTTAAATAAATGCACCAAATACACAAAATGCCAGATCATATATCAGAATTCATATTCTCAGATGTAAGAGAAGTTCCTTTTCAATTCTTCGAGAAGAATTTGGTTTCACCTTGTCATCAATCAACTAGACTATATAAAAGGGTACATCAACCAAACAAATTCAAGCAATACTTTGTCAAGTGACCAGAAACTGTCCTGAGCTAATGTATCACGGCCAATGTTAAAGTTCACACACCACATGGCCTTCTGAAACAAATGCCTGGTTTGTAATGACTGAGCCCAAAAAATAATAAAGAAAAAAACAAAAGAAAAAATCCGGTAATCATTGGTTCTAGTCCCCTGTTCACAAGTATAAGAAAGGAAATTCTCTTCCCTAAGATGAGGTTTAAGGAATATTCATATCGCAGAAACCAGGAAGAGATTTTTCAAATGCGCATATTATCATACATCAGATACACATTTCTTTTTTCTAAAATTTTGTACACAAGCAGAATTAAAAAAGAAGTGTGAGCAGTAGAACCTAAGATGCCTTATTGCCTAGAATATACACTGCAGAACATGGAAGCATGAGAAAGTATGTAAGCAGGAGCTTTAAAACAAAATTAATCCAGTTTCATTGATCAAAAAGATAATCCAGAAAACATGCACCAGGTACTATTAAATTATAGTCATTTGTAGCATACCAGACCATACTGGAAAATTCGTTTCAATGCCTCGTCCAAATGCTGCTCGTCTCCATACCGATATCTTATAACATCATTCCTGACCTGATTAAAGAGAAACAAAAAAACATAATTCCAGATGTCACCCTATATTCAAAATGTGAAAGAGTATGCTATGCTTCATAGTTGTGCAAGCATTATCATAGTATAGACTACATCTGGTAAAGGCGTCTGCAGTCAGCACAAGAACAGGCTATTTTATGGAAGAGCAAAGCAAAATGCTACAAGGTTTTGCATCATTGCATAAAACAACTACATAGCACAACTTTATTACAGGAAGAAACTTCACAATGAATATTATATTATCCAACAATATATTACAAGTCTGAAAGGGATGCCACGTTAAATCTTTAACTCTCTAGAGCATAATATACTGATGCACATTAATCCTGAATTTTAGAGATGCTAAAATATTGGCAAGGAAGGAGTAATGAAGCTCTTAATTTAGGACTTCGAAATTGGTCCAGCATTAAGCAAAAATTGTCCCTGTTTACCTTAACCACACACCAGGTCAAATGGAATTGGGATTGTGAATAAAGTCAAACATATGACTCAAAATAATACCATGATGGAAACTAATCGGCTAAGAAAAATTTGTTGAAGAAAGCTAATATTCACCCTAGTATGAGAAGACTAAATCTGGATGAGATGTCCAATCATATTATCAGATTTCCCAAGCTAAGTCCCTAGAGTTAGGAGTTTAATTAGAAGAAATCTTAGAATAAATAAGAAAAAGAGCTAATTGAAATTAATTTCCGACATTCTGTGTCCAGATGCTGAAAATACCTGTTTAAGGATTGGAGTGGCACATTTTTCTCTTAACATCTCAGCATCGGAATAAGTCAAGCATGGCACTGGCTTCAGTTCTGCATACTGCACAGCAGTAAAAGGATACCACTTAAATAAACCGTATATGTCATTTAATTTAAGCGCTCCATTATGGTTTTTAAAGCCTCCCTTTGAAAGCAAATCTAAGGAACCATCTGTAACCAGACGCACATAGGCAGATATCAACTTAAGGAAACAGGTTATGCAAAACAAACACGAATAACAAATATGTTTCAAGAGGTCTACATTATTTTTTGTACTTGCTACCTTAATCTCCAAATGATCTCCAATAAGAAAATTAAAAATACAGAATAAATAGTCTATGACATGAGTGTCATAAAATCCCAGTCATGAGGAAAAGAAAACTTTTACCTTGAGAGCCATACCAATTATTGCAAGAGGGAAGCCATATGTTAGCATTATCGCCGACCATTCAGATCCTGGAAGGATGTTAAAGTAAGCCCCAAAACCATACCTGTAAATCAAGCACAAATCATGACCAGCAGTCACTTTAGATTACTTGGGTACAATCAAAGGGAAAATAACTCACGACAGGAGCGAAATCCCAAAACCCAGTCCAATAACACCAAATGAGACCTGCAAACAATAGAAAACACTATAATTTCATTAATCAGAACATATAGATGAGGACGCTAAAACTTATGCAGCAAGGAGGCATGCGTCAAGTCTTAGCCAAAGCATATTCAGATAGGTGATTAGACTAAAGAAGATGAAGGGAATGTTTGGCTATTAGTTATCACTGGGAGCTTTCCAACAAAACTATAATGCACAATAAATGGCTCCCCCAAAAACAAACTCTGCATCCCATTAACCTTGAACTATGGAAGACAATCACTGCTCTGATCAACAGAGAACAACACAAGTGACAAAAGAAGTCAGAGTGTTAGCATCTAGGAATCTAACCCAAAAGCATACCAGTGCTTATCCTTAAAATATGGCATTACACAACACCTCTGATCACCTATTAACAAAACTACAGTTTACGTACTTGACAATTACAACAAATGAGTGTAGCCCAACCACCGCTTATAGTGTAATGAACAACAAAATACAACAGTTGGAATAAGAATTAGTCAACAAGCACTTAACAAATACTCTTTTCGCATTTGCAAATGATAATACTCATATCACCTTGGACTTAAACCCCATAAAGGTAAGAAAACTGTTCGTTCCTATCAAACAGTAGTTGTAATTTCTAGGCCTGAAGGAGCAAACATTCTACAAAGCCTCCTTATCTCTTCACAAATCTCATTTACAATTCAAAGTAATGATAGTTAAGTTTATTCTCTGGAAGTTGCCTTCCAATGCCGAATACCAAATTGCAAAATTTACTCTAAAAATCCCAACATAATGCCTAAAAACCATCATTTATCAGCATCTTATTTTCTTATACAATTTTCATAGAAACAAGTTTCTAGTTTTGGTAACCCCATTACTCTAAATTGATAAAATTGGCAAACCACAGCAACAAATTACTAAAAAACAACAACTTCAAATCTATAACACCTAAACCCAATCCCTTGACGCCAATATGTTCTTTAGTTAATCAAAAACCAATTACTTATGCAAATATTATCATAAACAGCAGTAAAAACCTCAACTTTAGAAAAAAAAAAATGGCACAAACATGAAATGGGTCTATTTCACTTAAATTTTTACAACGAATTTAATGAAGGAAATCAATTCGACATAAATTAAAACCAGACAAAAAAAAAAAGAAAAGAAGAAGAAGCAAAAAGATTAATACCTTAGCAAGAGAGAACTCATCATCAGTGACAATAGTTTTGGAAGCAGTAGTAGTAGAAGACGGAGAGGCCTGGCTTGAATCAGCAGCTTTGGTTACAAACACAAGCTTAACTCTGTGGGGTTGTTTAGGACTCAATTTTGGTGGTGAAAAAGAATGTACAGAGAGAAAGCAGCAACCTTTGTTGTTGTTGTTGTTGTTGTTACAAAACCTTCCAAATTGGACATCATAGTTGAAAATGGCTGTTCTTGTTGTTGCTGTTGCAGCTGGTGATGATATTATTGCTGTCATTGGGTACTGATCGATTGATTTTATTAGTTTGTTTCTAACTCTAAAAATTACAGGATTTTTTCTTCTGTTTCTTCCTTTGACTACGCAGAATGAATATATCTGTTTTTTTTTTTTTTTGGAGAGAATAAGAATGAGAGGTTACAGTTTGATGATCCCGAAACTGAAAAGCCAAGTTTCAACCGCCAAATCTATTGTTACGTGGCACCATTCCTTTCTCTACTTTCTTTTTTCTTTCCTTCTTCCAAAAAAAAAAGGGCTATCCTCGGACCAACTTGAACATCAATATATATAATATTTTTTTAAAATGCTTGTGCCCAAGTTTAATAAATCAAGAAAACGTACGTGTATTGCTAAGAAAAAGAAAATGCAAGAGAAAGGAGGCTAGGTTTCGATTAATTCAAAAAGAATGACTGTTGTCATTCTTTCAACAGATGGTTGAAACACAACATTTCATTAAGCAGTATCCATCACAACATTTTGGTTCCAAGAGTTAGTTGTGTTAGTGTTCTCGTTAGTTACTGACAGTGCCGCGTATTTGCCTAGAATAAAGGATGATATTGTCATCTCGAAGAACAACTCATGATATGTAATCTGTAAATGTTTTAGTGAAGATGTTTTCATGATTGATAAAAAAAAAACTTGGTTAAGATAGCAGTTTATCAAGATTAGTTAACATTATTTTTTATGTAATCATCTAATTAATTTATATTATTTAAGAGTAAATTCAGATAGAATAGAAAAAATTATTCAAAAATAACTTTATCAGTGGTTATGTAAAACATGTTAGCATTTTGTTACCAACATGACAAATTAGAAAATTTAAAGATTATCTTTATCCTTATCACATAAGACATGTATATAAAAAAAAAGTGTGTCATTTGCTTTAGATGAGAGTTTCAGAATGTAAAAACATCAATTACATTGAATCAAGTGTGCTAACTAGCCAAGGAGTTTACACAGAGTTTCATATCACATATTCTTGACACACGAGGAGTGTGTAGAAAATTCTCGAGGAGAATTGGTCCCTAAAAAGTTGGAGAGCCTACAGACTCCTAGAGGGAGTTCCTGTGTGAACTGTTTGCAATTGGAGGTTCCAATTAGGATGACAATTGTTTGAAGATCGTCAGATGTATTGACAAGCTATTGTAATAGGAGACATAACCTGATTCACTTTCTCATCAAGTAAGGTAGTGTAGACACAAAGGGTTGTGTTCAGAGATACTTTTGTTGTAATTGTTCAAGCTAGTAAAAAAAATAGTCTATCCTGAGTTTGGTTGTCTCAGAGGGTTTTTTTTTCAAAGAGTTCTTCAAAAGGTTTTCCCTTCATAACCAAATACCTTGTGTATTTAAGTTTTCTGCATTCTTTTTTTATTTGGTTACTAATTAATGTTTGCAAAGTGTTATTAGATCATTTGTTAATAGGTGTTAAACAGAAAAAAAGACTTTCATAACAGAATTTTACAAAACGAATATTATGGAAGTTATAATGAATTAAGGCACTCTCTCTCCATTTTTCTTCTTCTTTCTTGCTTGCAAACTCGCTGCCGTTGTGTAGCAAATTTACTAATTGTTCTTCTTCTCAAATAAAACTTCTGTATACTTTCCAAGTAGGTTTTATCGAAATCCAGATCAATGCAAGTGGTATCAAAGCCCCTCATTTTTTTTATTGGTGAAATGGCCCTTGAAACTCAATCCTAAGACCTTAAAAGATTAGATGATTCTCTTGAATCTGTTACAAAAGTATGAGCACATGGTGAAGATACTGGATTTCTATAATAAAAAACTAGATAATACCAAATTTAATAAAGAAGCTAGGCTAGGTGAGTTGATGGGTCTCATTTAAGGTCTTTCCTATCAATACACATTGATCCTACAAAACCTACAACAAAATGTTGTTGAGTCTAGTTCCATTAAGGAAAGGTTGAATCTACATAATGAAGATTTTGCTGTTAAAACTTGTAAGTCTTGTGATAAAGGGTAACAACACTACAAGTCACATAAGTTAAAAAGAAATTTTTCTTATTTTAATGGCGAGGATGTACACAAATAGTTGTATAAATATAACTAATACTTTGATATGTAAGAGATCCATTATTCTAAGAAATTTAAGTTAAATTTCTATTATATAGATGGTAGAGTCTTATATTGGCATCAAAACTACACTAGAAACTTGAGAGATCATGAGATAACATATAAGGAATATGTGGAAGCTCCATGTGTTAGGTTTGGGTGTTAGAGGGACTCATTAGAGGAGCTAATGAATCTGAGACTATAAATCCCTGGTAAAAAAATAAAAACATTCAAACTCTCGCGTTTGAAATATATGAATAATTTAAATAAATAATAATAAAATATAGGAAGAATATAAGATGAAAAAATGGAAAGTATAAAATTTTATTTGGTGTATTCATCCAAACAAATTAATTGGGAACCTGTATATGGAAATTAGGAACCATGGTTTAAATTTTTAAAATTATAGCGGAATTCTAACAAAAATAAAATAATTGAATGATAATTGGGAGAGAAAAAATAGTTTTTTTTATACATTTAAGTTGGAATAAAGTTATCAATAAGTTAAAAAAAAAGAAATCTAATAGTCACCAGGTTAAATATTGAAAGAACACGTCACTAAAGAATGAGGGTAATTTTGGAAATGGAGCAAAAAATTCTCTTTTTTCTCTCATTGAAAACTCGATGACCAGTACATAGGGAGAAATGAAGTAAGCTTTGAGTTTTTATCCTCATTTTTTTTCATTTGAATAAAGAGTGGGGGAGTTAGGGATTGGGTTTCTTTTCTAGTTTCCTTATAAAACCAAGTGTGTGGGATAGTTTTTAGGAGAGAGAAAGTGAAGAACTAGTGAGAGAAGTAAGGGAAAGTGAAGGAGGAGGGATAATTGAAGGAGAAACTTGCTATAAAAGTATTAAAGGAAGTTCAAAACTCTCAGGGTAAGATACTATACCTCTCTAATTTTAGCAATTTTATATATGAGCCTATAAGGAAAGGAAGTTGTGAATTTTTATTTTAGAGTTTTTGGAAAATTTTGGGAAAAATAGTAAAGCAATTGTAAATTGTTAAATTGGGGTATAAGATGAGCCTAACTAGTGGAAATATGAAAGTAAACTCAATAAAACCCTAGGAAAAATAAAGCCTATAGGGTCGCCCATAATAGAGAAAAGAAAAATAGAAAAGGGTTGAACTATTTGAATAATGTGCAATTGTTAGAATTAACTAGTAGTTCCGTGTGTGAAATGGTGTTTTGGAGAAAAATTATGGGTAAGAAATACATTAGTATTGATTAAATGTAATGTTATGCTATATACTGGTTATGTGCTGGATAAGTGCTAAATAGGTGCAACGTGTGTGCATGATAGGTGTTGATTAGATGTAATACATGTGCTGAATAAATACTGGTTGAATGTAATGTATGTGCTAGATAAGTGTCGGTTAGATGTAATGTGTTGGATATATGCGCTAGTTTAAATTGAATTTTTTCAAGGGTGTGTATAGAATATGATGGATAATATGTTGGAATTCTATGATTTCTTTTATATATATATATATGAGGAAATGATTGTAAAAGAATGAATGAAATGAGTGTTCATATTGTTGAATAAATGTTATATGTAAGGAGTATAAGAAATAAAAGAGAATGGGTAATGTAGTGTAAGGAAAATTGATAGTATGACATATAGTAATATGTTAAATTTAGGAAATTATTTGAATATCAATAGGAATGTGAAATCAAAGTGTGTTGATAGTATTAAGGAAAAAAAAAATTAAGAGCAAAAAAGAGATTAATATGGATATAAATTACATGTTAATGTTTGTGGGAGCAATATATGTAAATGGACAAGATGTGCTTAATAAAATTAAATATTTAAAAATTGAATTGGTGAGATTTTGATAAGGATGTTTCTTGTGAATAAAAAGCGCATCGGGGTAGGACCTATTATAGAGGGATTAAGTTTGAATGGTGGTTCAGATAGGCATCAAATACCTTAGCTGTGGATTTTATTAATTCACAATTGTACTAACTAAGTCTTTAAATGTTTATTGATATACTCGAATATGAGAATATAAATGTATAAGTGGTTTTAGTGTGTCAGCTATAGGAGCGACGCTAACAAATATAATGTAAGGAAGATTATACATTCTTAAGTTAACCTAGGTTTAAGCTGTTAACTAACCGCAAGAGCAAGAGCTGTTATTAAACGTAATGCGGGCCATTGTTACTCAATTGTTTAGCTTGCCCCAAGAGTGGAGGATTGAGGGTCATCGTTATATAAATTATCTAGTTGGCCACATGAGCAGGATGTAATATTTTGGGCTATGAGAGAGCTAGTTGTAAGTGCGAGGGCTATCATTATGCAAAATTGGTTTGGAAAGGATTATATTGAGGACATTGGTTCAGGAAAATAAGATAGTTTGTACATGTATTCATTTTATGGTCTACGATTAAATGTAAATATAATTAATGGTATACTTGACATTATTTTAAATATATATTTTAGGTTCTTCTTATCATCCACCCTAGGAGTGATTGTTAGTTTTAGTACATAGATTTTGTGTTAGGTAATATTTTGTAATTTTTCAAACACAATATGTAATTAATCTTATATATGTTTTAAGATGTATTCCTAGTTATTGTAAATAAATAGTTAGTTTGGATAATTATGGTTTTAGATATATGTTACTTTAAAATGGTTGTAATCAGAAGTAATGTAGTTAGTTTAAAATTCATGTAATCTAATAGTATATTCATGTTTGAACCGATGCATCCGATAATTATATGATTAATGTGAAATTAATTTTTTAGGAAGGATTGAATGGTTAGCTAAGGCCATGAATGATTTTATTTATGATAGTTAACATATGTTGAGATGAAAATGTGGAATATTTTTGTTGTGACAGAATATGAAAATTTTAGGGAGAGCTTTCTTATAGGGAAACTCTATTGAAACTTCGTTAAAAAAATGGAAAATCTTCTCCTTGATAAATTTAGAGTCTATTTAATTGAATGTTACTCAAGAATGAGGTATCACCCTACATTTTGCAAAATAGGATGGTTTTAAAATGTGTGTATGTGTGTGATATACCATGAGTTTATATTTAATATTGATTAAGTAAACTTGGGGTGTTACAAAGACAACTTGTAAGTCTTGAGATTTATATATAAGACTTCGATATTTTATGGAACATGACTGAAATCAATGAAAAATAAGACATAATGTTCTTCATTAGAGGATTAGAAGTAAAATCAAGAATTTAGTCAAGATATTTGAATAAAAAAAAACTTAAAACAAGCTTACAACCTTGCTCATCTACAGGACAACACACTATTTTATAGACGATCATACAATAACCAAATTAAACAATCCACACAAACCACCCTACAAACTACCCAAACAAAACTTTATCCTTTCAAGAATCACTTTAGCGTAAACCCACTAAACAATCACACACCAACATATAAAACCTACCAAATCATTAAAAACTAGGGAGTTAAAGAAAATGAGAGTTAAGAGCCTATGTTTCTAGTGTGATGACATGTTTATACCTGGATATAAATGTAAGAACAAGAAACTAATTCAAACAAACTATATTCATTATGCATAGTGGAATATGAGGAAGATAATAAAAAAGGCGAGAATGTTGAGGAATAAGCTAATTCAGAGACAATCATACCTCTCATTTCCCCTCAATACCTTGGAAGGTATAATGAGGTACCATACCTTGAGGGTAATTGATAGAAGGAGTAAACACTTAATATTTATCTTAGTTGACTCAGATAATATCTATAATTTCTTAAGAACAAAATTAGCCAAGAAGTTATAATGTGATTTTAAAATTTATTAAGCCTTTAACAATTGAGTCAACAAATGATAGAACTATGTATTGTATTGCAATATGTTATAACTTTAAGTGGAAAATATAGATGGTAGATTTTATGGTTGTTGTCTTTGTTGTTGATCTAAACAACTATGACATGATACTTGGTATTTAATGACTAGTTATGCTAGGAAACATAGTATCAGATTATACAGAGTTGTGGATGTATTTTACTTGGCAAGGTCAAGAAGTAGTGCTTAAGAGGGACATGACTACCAAACTACAGATTATTATGCTTAAACAATTGAATGGCTCATTAGATAGTCCATCATAACTTACAGAGGTGAGCTTGTGTAGTTTTATTATTTTAGAGGATGCTAATAATATGATGTGTTCTATGTTGTCCACCCTACCTCTTATTGAGGAAAAGAATACTGCTTTAGAGGAGTTATTGAAATACTACTAAGAGGTGTTTAAGGAGCCAGAAGGGTTACCTTAAACCAAAGGCCATGATCACACCATAGCACACAAAAAGAGCTCAACATATTAACTTAAGACCATACAGGTAATCTGGAACACGAAAGAATATGGTGGAGAAAGTGGTTAATGAAATGATGGAATCAAGGGTAATTCAACTAAACAACAACCTCTAATGACTCTAATTAAGAATAAAGATGGTTCATGAAAGCTTTGTATAAACTATAAAGCCCTTAATAAGCTAACAATTAAGGATAAGTTTTCTATACCCTTGGTGGATGAGCTATTAGAAGAATTGGTTGGTGCAACAATGTTCTTTAAGGTGGATTTGAGGTTTGGATACCATCAAATTAAAATGGCAAGGCAAAATATTTTTAAAACATTATTCAGAACTAATAATGGACACTATGAATTCCTTGTGATGCCTTTTGGGCTAATTAATTCCCCATCTATATTTTTAAGATTGATAGAAAAACCTCAACCTAGAGATAACTATGTACCTATAAATTAAAAGTATTGGAAATTGAACTTGGACCTGTTGATTATAGAGTATAAAGAGCCCGAAGTATGTGAATATATCACAAGCTCAATTATACGTTGATAAATCAAACTTGTTTTTCATCCCAACAAAGAGAAAAATATTGCATAATGAAAAACACAAGTTTATCCAAAACATCATGGCTACTGGATTTTGCAGCAAAGAAAATAATATACATTCCTCCTAAATAAGCCTAATAGATCATAGACCTAAGGCCCAAAATAAAACCCAACAAAAACTGAATTCCAAAAAACTGGATAAACCCTTAAACAATAACTAATAGGCTACCATGAACCCAAAGTTAAAGTAAAAGTCCAAATTGAAGCTAAAACAAGTCTTTAATAATGAAAATAACATAAACTCAAATAATAAAATTAGTTCTTCATCAAACAAGCTTAAATAGCAAAAAAAAAAAAAAAAGTAATGTGTCATTAAATACCACCAATCCCCTATTTTCTTGTGTAGCTAAAATAAATAAGAAATCTTTGAAAGAAAAGAATTTTAAAACATTAAGGACTCCTTGCCACACTTGAAAACTATGTTACTACCCATTAAAGATCCTTATAGAACTAAAAACACAAAAAAATTAGTTGTTGAATACCCTTATATCATTAAGAGAAGAATCCTCTCTAAATAGAAAGCATACAAGTTAAACAACAACAAATAAAATCTATGTTCCATATGCTAACCTATATCACAAGACCTTCTTGAGATCCAATTGATCTAAAATTTTAACCCAATGTAGAAAAATATATTTTGAAAATCCTAGTAAAATTATAGCCTGATCCAATTATCGGATTGAGATTTATGTTTAATAATGTAAAGGCGGACAATAAGCATAACTACATTTAAATATGAATTTTCTTGCTCAACCTTTTCTTGGATCATATCATTCCATGTCTCTTTAAGATGATGTATCCTTTAATCTCCAATAGGTATAATGGATGTTTCATAGGCCACTTGTATAAGTCTCAAGAGCTTTTTTCTCGCCAACACTCAACTCCAATAACTTTGTATAAAAATAGCAACCTTTTTCTCTCTCCATCTTTTCATCCTTTCAGCATTGTTGCTCATCTCTCTCTCTCTATGAACCTTGCCATTTATAGAATAATTCTTTAAACTTATAAAATTCTTGCCTCAAAACCCAAAACATATGGGATATCCCTTTGCTTTCTTGAGAACCCTTCTTCATTTCCTCTCCCTTGGTGAATATATGACACAAATTGAAAAATAAATGAAAGACAAGCAAGATATAATATAAAAACACAATGGAATAGAATTTCTAACCCAAGTTCTCAAATTTGAATTGATTTTAATGAGACCAAACCTAGAAACTTTAATTCACTTTATTGCCCAAATGAATCAACCCATATAAACTAGAATTATGATTTAATTGTTTCTTTCTTTCTCTTTTTTATTTGACACTAAGAGGATAAATTGCACCGAAATAAAAGCTTTTTTTTATTATTAATAAAAATACCCAATAATAAAAACTAGACAATAGAAAGAAAAAGAATATACAAACCATAAACGCATGACACCAAGAAACTTGAGTTGAAGCAAAGAAGAAGAGAAACTAAAAGAATTGACATGAAATTAAAATAAAACACAAAGAAATAAAGGGTATAACCTAATTTTTAAAGCCTACATTTGATACCAACTGGTTCGAACCTTATAGATATAATGATTTAGAAACCTACAACGAAGTAGATAAACAACCCAAGAAAGCTAAAATTTAGGTTTGGATAGAAACCTGAACCCAAAGATAACCATGTATATAAGAACAAAAAATATTGAAAATTGAACTTAAACCTGTTAATTATAGAGAATTAAGAATATGAAGTATGTGAAGATACCTTAAGGTCAATTATACCTTGATAAATTAAACTTTTTTTTTTGTCTCAACAAAGAGAAAAGTGTTGCATAATAGAAAACACAAGTTTATTCAAAACATCATGGCTACTGGATTATACAACAAAGAAAATAATATACATTCCTTCTAAATAACCCTAATAGAATAGACCCAGGGCCCAAAACAAAGCCTAACAATAACTAAAGCCCAAAACACATAATAAACCTAAACAATGACTAATAATAGGCTGTGATGAACTCAAGTTAAAGTAAAAGTCCTAACTAAAACTAAAACAAGTCTTTAATAATGAAAATAACATAAAACCCAAATAATAAATATAGTTCTTCATGAAACAAGTTTAAATATCCCCAAACAAAGAAAGTAATATGTCATTAAATACCACCAACTCTTCTTTCCTTGTGTAGTTAGGATAAATAAAGAATTATTGTAAGAAAAAAGATTTTGAAACATTAAGGAATTCTTACCACACTTGGAAACTATGTAGATGACAATTAAAGATCCTTGTAGAACTAACAAAACTAAGAAACTATGTAGTTGACTGATTAATACTTAAAAGTATATTTTTATCAAGGTTTTATATCATCATTTTGCACATGAAGTATCAATAACTCCTTAACTAAAACATGTTTTGTAATAACATGTTTAATTATATAAGATACCTTTAATTTATGGTAAATGTTCATCTTAAATGCAGGCCTATCACATAAATTAAAGGATTGATTGATGAGTTTAACTACTGATATTGAGAAGATAAAGAAAGGGCTAAGCTTAGAAAAGAGATGTCGGTTCAGTCCAAACTGGAACATCATTCGGTTATTGGATCATAACTAAAGCTGTAGAACTTGGATTTAGTCTGATTTATATGTATGGAAAGCTAAGACATAGGCATAAAACTTTCATGAAGAGTCCAAGATTTAAAAGTGTCATTTTCGAGTTCAAATGGTAGCAACAATGGAGAAGTCAGAATCTGTCCTATAACCCAAACACTGTTCAGTGTTCAATCCATATCTCAAGTTCTACAGGTCCAAATGCACCGATTCTTGTTTTTTTAGAAAGCTGAGACAATTTTCCAGAACTTTCATGAAGACTATCTGTTCAAATTCTGATGTTAGCAATGACAATTTTTTGCAGATAAGAAGATAAGGATTGTTACCAAGTCAAGAGGTGGCCACCCACTCAACAATTGGTCATTAAATCAATAGTTCTGAATTTTGGCCTATAAAAGGAAGTATTTGCCATGCATTTAGGCATCTTGGTTTTTCAGATCAAAATCATGCTCTTCCTCTCTTTCTTTGTATTTTATAATGTTCAAGTTTTATTCCATGTTATATTTTCCTTAATCTCTGTTTATGCTTTTCATTTTCTTTACTATACTCATATAATTATGTTCTTGTCCTGTTTATCTATGTTTCTCTTATTCATAAAGTTCAGCTAAGTTTATTATGTCAAGATGAAAAAGTTACACCAATGGTGTAAGAATAAGTATAATATAAACTCAACATGGACTTTAATGTTTGATACTAACATGTTTTGTATTTATTATCTTACTCACTCTTAATACCTTGCTTGTTAAATGGTTAATCTAGATTTGTGTTGAACAACCCTTGGCACAACAAATACTTGACAATTTCATAGCCCAACTGTATGGTATAACAGACACATGTGCTACGAAAGGAACTTGATTTGTTGTTAACATAAGTTATCACCATGAATACCTAACAACATTTACAAGTATTGGCATTACTCGAATAAGATAATTAATGTAATCATGTTAACAATTTATAATCTGATTGGAACCTCCTTTATGTGTGGTTTCTAGTCAAGTAATCAAAAGAGTTTATAATATACTTGTTTGAAATACCATTAGTGGATCCTCTAACATTGACAATTGTTTTATCCTTGTTTAATCCTTACATCAATATCACATCTCAAAGCTCTCTTCAACTCCTTTTCTGTTATTATCTATTTCTTTATTTGTTGTTTATACAGTTCATATCCTTATGGTTCGACCCCAGTCTTGTCAGATTATTTATTACTTCGACACTCCTGCGCTTGGGATAAGACATCAATATTTTGATCGTGTTACTGACAATTAAAGATCCTTGTAAAATTAGAAAACTCCAAAACATAAGTTGTTAAATATATTTGTATCATTAGGAAAAGAATCTTCTCCAAATAGAAAGTCCACAAGTCAAACAACAACAAAAAAATAAAATTTGTATTGCATCTGTTGGCCTATATCAAAAGATCTTTCTAAACTCTGATTGACCTAAAATTTTATTCCAATATAGAATAATATGTTTGAAAACTTCTGGTAAAATTTCAGTCCAACCCAACAGTCAGATTGAGAGTTATGTATGATATCATAAAAATAAATAGTAAACTCAATTACGCTTGAATCCAAATTTCTTTATTCAACCTTTTTTTAGGTCTTATCAACTGGTCTGAACCTCAAAATGTTAAACATTTGCATGGATTTCTTGGCCTTATTGGTTACTACAAGAGATTTTTCAAGGGGACTGGGTTGACTTAAACAGGGTGTTTGTTATAGAAATAGCATAGTTTTGAAACCCAACCCGGTCAAGTGATCGGGTCACGAGTCAGATGGTCAATCCAAAAAAAACTTACAGCCCTGTTCTGTGCAGCAATTCCACTGATAAGAAGATCTGTAGAAACTCCCTAAATTTTGCAGTATGCCTACCAATAGAAAACAACAAATGAAAATGGCTAAGAATAAAAAGTTATTAGGAAAAATTAAAAGAACACTTGCAAATAGGCATAGAACAAACCTCAAGTCGATTGTGAGCATTTACATGAAATAACACTTTAAATACATCACCTTTCTGCCAAGAATTTAAGATAGCAAACACAAGTGAGCAAGCAAAAATTAAGGAAAAGCTATGTTAGTATAGACAACAATATTCATGCATTAAATATCAAACAAACCTCTAACGCCTCATTAACAATCTCCACAGACCAGTATGGAGAAAAAATTCTACACAGAGCTTGACCCTCAAACTAGTGACAAGGAAGCAATTTTCCATTGAGACCTCTACCAACAATTGGTTCTGGACATGGCTTAGCCAGCATTGATCCACCACGATCAGATGGCACCAGGTCTTCAAGTTGTTCGTTTGCATGTATAGTTGGCATAGAACTATATACAATACCCGATGCTGTGGTTGGTCCATGCTCCCTGATGGGATTTGCATCTAATTATAGCTGCCTCGAACATTTTGTTTTGCCACCATTTCCAACAGACAATGATGATTCCCCACATGGTTCATTTAGTTGACTAAAAGCTGCTCTTGTGACAATTAAAAACAGAAACCATATCATTAGAATTGTTCTAAAAGAATACCAGAATTATTATACAGTCTAGGCATAGACAGTAAACTATGCGAGTGTACTCTAGAGGATTTATTTACTTTTAATCACAGCATCAATCGAGTAGAAGAGGAAGATGATTGATTCATTTAAAAATTAAAAAAATAATTAATTGAACACTGTTCTGTTCACAAAATTCTTAGCTGTCACTAAAAGGGAATACAAATACCCTTAGCGGAAAAATTGACAGAAACAAGAATACAAAAGCAAAAATAACAAAAATTCCAAAATCACTAATATTTCTTTTTCTTTTTTGCTGTTCTTTTTTATAGTTATAACTCAAATCTTACAACAGCTAATCCATTGTACTTTCCTCAACAACCACAAAAGACAAACATGATTAGTACTTTTAAGCTAGGATTACTTGGATTAGAAGGGTTCCGTTTGGATCGGCGATTGGATCGGTGCCTATTCTTCTTCTTTTCCTTATCAACACTATCCTCACCCCCTTTAACCACCATCATTGCTGATTGCTCACTCAAACTTCTCATAATTCCTCACTTTATAATTAAAAGACTAAACAATTAATCAAAAAACAATGAGGTGACAGATAAGGAAAACCCTGAAACCAAGGCACCTTCCGATTGTTAAAAAATATCACGGAAGAACCGATGATAATGGGACATAAAATTAAAAAGAAAATCAAGAAAGAAAGAAAGGGGAAAGAGTGATAATGTCTTATAAAGAGGTAGTGTGGGAAGTTAAAAAGGAAAAGGGGGACGTGATTATTGGTCGGCTGAGACAGACTCTTATAACGATGTTGTTTAATGACTGCTAATATTAAAAAAAAAAGACCAGGTCTCACCCGGGTTTGACCGGGTGGACCGGGTCCCGGGTCAACCGGGTTTCACCGGGCCAACTCCCAAACGGGTTTTTACCTCTACCCGGATTGGTCCCAGCCCTGGGTAGGCCGGGTCAGGTTTCAAAACTCTGAGAAATAGATTTTCAAGTAGTGGAATTGGGCAATATTAATGTGTAGAAGGACATCCACTAGCTTACATTAGCAAATCTCGACATCTAAGACAACAAATCTTGTCTATATACAAGGACATGATGGCCATACTTCATATAATGACATTACCTATGAGGCAAGCATTTCAAGGTTTGAATAATGTCAGCATGAAATATATAATAGAGCAAAAGATAACTTTCTTATCTTAGCACTTATAGTTAGCTAAACTTTTAGGGTTTGATTTTGAATATAAAAGGCGAAGATAACTTTGCAGTTGATGCCTTATGTAGGAGCATTAAGAGAGAATTGTTTGTTGTGGCAGTATCTTCAATCTCTACTATCTTAATAGGCCACGTTAAAGCATCATGAGCATCTAGGAGCACTAAGAGAGAATTGTTTATTGTGGCAGTATCTTCAATCTCTATTATCTTAATAGGCCATATTAAAGCATCATGAGAGAAAGATAGTACTATATAAGGATCATAAATGATATAGTTAGGGGTCCTAACTCTTACCCTCACCCTTACTATAAGAAGGTGAATGGTCATCTAAATAGAAAAAGTAATGGTTGATTATGACAATGAAAAAAAACTTATTGGATTAATATTGAGTTTATTTAATTATTTATGATTCAAGGTATTTTTTTTTAATGGAGTATTATTTTGAATACAATATCTTAATTGAAGTTAAGATGTCTTGTATGCCTATAAAGCATGCGTTGTTGTCATGCAAAGAGAGTATTTTTGTCTTTTTCTTCTTGTTAATTTTGTGATTGAAACCTTGTTTAACTGGCATATGAAAAAAAATTAATTTGAATATACAAGATGAGATCAGTTAAGCATCAAATTAAGTTGTTGATGAGTTCATCATGTTGCTTATCATGTGATAAACTTGCTATCGAACAATTGAAGGTAAAAATTTCTTCACGTTGGAATATAACTGAGTACCAAGATTTGATCGTGGCCTGAGTCAGCTGATGAAGTGAAGCATCCCTAGGGTAATATTCGTTAGAGAGTTCGGCCATAATTGGCCATTGCTATACTTATTCCACTTCTCCAATAATTTGATGGCATAAATGTGGTCATGTTATATGCTCATGTGCTGTTCCAAATCATTGGTTATAAAGATACGCTTCGCTTTCCTCTGCTGTCGGTACACATTAAATGCTAAGGAAATTTGGAAGAGACGTGACAGGGATTGTTGTGGCGTGTATTTGCTTCTTTGTTGCTGCCTTCACATATCATGGGGATGCTTGGTGCCAAGTGAAGTGTTTCCAATAGAATTATGTTCTGCTGGGCAAAGCGTCACTGTTTTGGTTAACATTTTGCTTACGTTTCTTGATTGACCAACTGTTTTTTTTTCCCATGCTTTGCCTCAGGAAATTTGGCTTGTTCATCTTCTATGCATGTTCTGTGGCTATTATGACTTCATTGAATTCTTCCTGCCTGAAACAAAGAACATACCAATTGAAGGGATGTGTGGAGTGTGGAAGCAACATTGGTTTTGGAGGAAATTCATCCCTGAAGATGATCACCGAGCTTTGTATCTCGTTGTTTTGGATAATCTTTTAGCTAATATTCTCTCTTCTTGCTAGTAGTTTTTAGTTTTCACTTCTATTTAATAATTAGGTTCATAGACTTCTCGCGATCGAGGAATGGTTTTATTGTCCTGAGTACAACTACTACTCATCAATTGTCTAGATAGTTGTGATAGACAGCATTTTGTTGATGCTACACAATGGCGGATCATGCTTTGGACCTGCGACATCCAGTGAATCCTAGAGCCTGAAGTAAGCCTTCGGCAACATTTGAAGAACAGTAGATTACTTGAGACTGATAGTAACTTCCATAACATGTTGAAAAAACAATTCACTTAGTAACTGGAAATCTTAAATAAAAATCCTTTTTCATTCAACAACAAGAAGAGAAATGGAAGCCAAGTTAAGAATCCAGGTCGATTCTCGTGCAAGCCAAGTATTCGCGAAGGGACCGTGGAACCTCATATCTTGGATTTTACTTGCTGAATGAGCTCTCTTCTGAGGATTTTTCCTGAAGCTGATTTAGGTACAGTATTTATGAAAGTCACCTTCCGCAATCTTTTGAAAGGTGCAACCTGCAAAACAGAGAAAGAGGTTGATGGTGAGCTGAACAAAGTGTCGGCCATTGCGTACTTATCGCAGAAAAAAATATGTATTCCATGCACAGAGTGAATATGCGTAAGTATTTCCACTTCATAGAAGAAAATCGATTGTAAGTTACAGAAAAAAACTTACCCAAACATCACATGCAAGTTAAAGAAAAAAGATGTCATTTTTTTGAACGAGCAACAACAACAGAGCTACTGGGCTGACAATTATGGAGGACTCAGCATAGCTTTGAGAACTGGATGGCATGAATTTATTTTAGAAAACAGAATCTAACAGTTAGAATAGTGATATTACTACATTACTATGTGTTGCCTAATCTTTGATAGTTGTGCAGAGCAAGTTCCCCTAAGTTTTCTGCAATCCAATGGAATTCAGAATTCATAGTTCCAAAGAGGAGGTAGAAGATGAATCAAACCGAACTGTATTCTACTAAATGAATTATGATTCTCAAGAAAGCGCACTACTTTCCATAATCTGCCACTTACCTGATCAGCAATAAATTTCTGAACATCTACTTCAGTCAGTGCGCTATTGGGTGAGCGCACAACATATGCAACTGGGACCTCACCAGCTTCAGCATCAGGATATCTACAGCGAGTAAGTGATGCAAATAATCAGCAGCATGAACTTAAGATATAAATGTACTTTAAAGTAGTTTTCACGAGTCCGCTGATGTCAGTGGCACAAATCCTTGTGTTCAACTTACGGGATGACAACAGCATCCAAAATTTGAGGATGAGAAACTAGCAGCCCTTCCAGTTCTGCAGGTGCAACCTGGTGAAAATCGATCAAGAAAATGTCAACACCATTCAGAAGCCATTCAGCTCAGAATAGCCAAAGTGCGTGAGTGATGTTGCAATGCATTTCTTCAGGCAATAAACAATTTTACATTTATTTAGGAATTTCCTTTACTAGATAGTACCTGAAAACCTTTATACTTGATGAGCTCTTTAATCCGATCGACCACAAAAAGTTGTCCATCATCATCAAAATATCCAAGATCTCCAGTATGGACCCAACCCTTTTTATCTATGGTATCTTTTGTGGCTTGCGGGTTATTGAAATAACCTGCCAATGGATTGCACAAACATGGTGGCTTTAGTTAAATGGATATTTCAGATGTTATTCCGTCAAGATAATCTAATTTTAATCCAAATTAGTCATCTCATTATTTTTCCTAGTTGGACAACATTTAGTTTTTGTTCTAACACAGCCATTTGCGCAAGAACTGAAAGCTTCTCATTGAAGCATGCTAGATGGCATCTTACCTCTCATCATATTGGGTCCCCTAACCCATATTTCCCCTAACTGATTAGGAGGGAGAGGCTTTAGAGTTTCCACACTGACTATCTGGGCCTCAATTCCTGCAGCAAGTATTCCAGCAGAGCCAGAATGTCGAACACCTAGTCTCGAATCCTCCACTGATACAATGCCACAAGTTTCAGTCATGCCATAGCCCTAAAACCACAGAGAACATCTTGATTCAGAAAGAAGAAATTCTTTTCTTTTCTTTTTTTCCAAATCAAAAGGAAATGATTTCTGTGCATAAACGTGAACTTCGAAACATTTCATATTTTCTTAAACTTGAATTATGATTTTCTTAAGCATTAAAACCAGCCATATCAACTACCTGAGAAATTATAGTATCAGGCAAATTCTTGGCACATTCCTTCATCAAATCTTTTCCCAGAGGGGCAGCACCAGAACCAATATTTCTCAACGACGAAAGGTCATACTTCTTAACCATATCCTGTTTAGCCAAAGCAAGCACCACTGGGGGCACAACCCACATATGGGTCACTCTGTGCTTCTCAATAGTCTTCAAAACCATCTCAAATTCAAACTTTCCCATTGACACAACAGCATTTCCCATCTGTAGCTGTGAGTAAGTGATCACAGCCAATCCAAACACATGAAACATGGGCAAGAAACAAAGGAAAACATTGTGCATCTCACCTGCCATTACTTGATCCATGGTGACCATTAAAGAAGCAGCGATGAAATTCCCATGTGTCAAAATCACTCCTTTACTAACCCCTGTAGTCCCTGACGAATACAAAAGCGTAGATATATCACTTTGCTTCACATTACTCGAAGGAAACTGAGAATTAGATCCTCCTAACCCAACCAAAGAATCGAAACTTGTGATTCTAGAACCTGACTCCAACGGCAAAGACACTCGTTTGGGTCCTAAAAAGACAGCAGGCAAATTGAAACCTTTGACTTTGTCCCACAATTCAGGGACTGTAATAATCAACTTGGGATTAGAATCTTTAATCTGTTTCGAAAGTTCTGAGGTTGTATAAAGAGGATTTGCAGTTGTTGCAATAGCACCAGTGGAAGTGATAGCCAAGAAACAGATAGGGAATTGGTAAGAATTGGGAGCAAAGATAAGAACAACATCATTTTTAGAGATGCCCAGGTTGAGTAATCCATGAGCGACCTTGATGACAATGGATTTGAGCTCTGAAAAAGATAAGGTTATAGACAAATCCGCATCAATAAGAGCCGGTTTATGAGGGTAAGAATTGGAGTTTCTAAAAAGAAACGAGACCAAAGAAAGGTTAGGATCCTTGGGAAGGACAAGTTTTGGTCTTAGTGACCTGTAAATACCATCACGACCATAACCAGATTTCTCCATTGCAGATTGATTGAGAGACAAAAGAAAGGAAAAAGAAATAGCGGGTTTTGTTTATGATTGAAATTTGTGGTTACAGGAGTGCACAATCTGCTCGCTATAAAGTCAACAGGAACTCAAATAAGGAACTGATAAATGGGATCTTGTTCCATATTTGGTTTTGTGTCCTAAATTAGCAGTCAAGGATAAGGCAAGGATGATTTGTGGAGCAGAGTTTGGAGTGGAGGATGAGGAATAGACACTGGAGGAAAGAGATACAGAGAGAGCAGACAGAAGAACCAGAAGTGCTTGAACGAAGTTCTGGTAAAAAAACAGAAACGAAAGATCAAAGACGGCACTACCATTTTCATGACATTTGGCGGTTCGATAACCTCTTCATTGATCATAGGCATGAAGCCTCCCGAGACAAAAGGAGATAGGTAGTGCCGACAAGAAACTTCTTTAATTTTTTTTATTCAAATCTGAATTTATTTTCTTAAATGTATTATAAATATTTTATGAAGATATAAAAATATCCTTAGAATTTTTATTTTTTTTTCCTATTTGAGTTTACCAACTTTTATTTTTGGTATGTACGACTGTACGGATTTTTAATTAAATCATCATCATCATCATCAAATCTTTTGTTTCTCTCTGTACAAAATCAAATTACCTTATATTTTTCTCCAGAACTTCCTTGCCATTCTTGGTAATGATGATGCAGTCCGAGACCAAAAGTTAACGTATAATTTTAGATATCGATTCTCTTTCTTCCCAAACCACCATTATCTTCGGCCAACTGACCCAGGAAAGGTACAGACATTACATTTTGACTGTGCAATGCTCCTTCTGCAAATTAAAAAAAAAATCGATATTTTGTAATGGAACACAAAAAAAAATTGACGACGTTCCCAGCACATTTTTTTTTTGAGGGGGTGTATTAAAAAATAAAATTTTTTTTAAGAGGATGTATTAAAAAATAAAATTGGTCTTCACAATGCTATACTCGTATGAGGGTAGGTGGCTAATGGGGTCAAGAACAGTGCTTCCTTGGATGGTGTAATAATTCAAAAGGTAGCATCAATTTCTACATATAGTTACAAAGTAGTTTGAAAAACTGGAAGCAAAATTTAAGGACGATGACTTCTGGAGGAGGGCTGTTTAATTTGGAACGGTTTTGTAAGGGCATTCGAGGAGTACTTTTGTTTCTCTGCCTAACGAGAAGTGGAAGTCTATTAACCATCGATTTTATGACTTTTAATGATGGAGGTTGAAGCCATTACCGTTTTGCACCGCGTTTTAAAATTTTTCTTATTCAAAGATTTTTTTTATTTTTTATATTTTAAATTATTTTTATGTGTTAATTTTAAAAATAAAAAATTACTTTAATATATTTCAGCATAAAAAATATTTTAAAAAGCAACTTTAACCACACTACTAAAAATAAATAAAGTGACTTTCAAGAATGTCACCTGTAACTATCCTTATTTATATTCCGCTCTCATAATCTTACATTTGTTTTTTTTTTTCCAGCTAGCTTGTGTTAATCAATACTAATTTTTTAGTAGTTTTAAAAACACATTTTCACAGCAATTTAATGTATTAAAAAAATTAATAATTTTTTTAATATTCATCTAGTTTTAAAAAAAAATTAAAGAAATAAACTTCTTAACCACCTTTAATATGAATTTATCTTATCTATGGGTTAGCATAATAATTTTTTTTAAATAATTATCTTAAATTTTTTT
>Ga0325404_1000944_pt1 | contig 29938 bp, 14 predicted proteins | sample PopdelMetagenome_18_FD_205664 | JGI IMG/M metagenome (GOLD analysis project Ga0325404, IMG submission 205664) | Populus deltoides microbial communities from Bellville, Georgia, United States - Xylem-Control-R1 | ecosystem: Host-associated > Plants > Phyllosphere > Stem > Wood/Secondary xylem...
CTGCACCGAGGGATGCTGAGAGCCACTACTCCCTAGTAGGTTGCACTTGTGCTCCGGCCTTTCAGTTTGAAGACTTCGAGCTGGCAAAACGCTCTTATCTTATTTCACGTTTTCCCAATTATGAGCCTCTGATATCTCTACTCACTCTTCCGGAGTGAAGATGATCCCTTGGCCTTGCTGCAGTTTTCTTCTGCTAGGAAATAAATGAACAATACCGGGTTGAGACTTATAGAGGAGACGGTGACCGAATTCTGTGGTGTATTTTTCGAGTCAATAAACTTATTAGTACTGAACTTTCTATGGAATATGACTCCCACTGAGCAGCACAACTTGAATATCATAACATAATTATTTTTATCGAAGGTCCAAAAACCTACTCTTTCATCGAAGTTAAAGTTTGGAAAGGTCTGCTGGTAGATAGACACGGTTCAGCATACAACCTGGCTTTTAATTAATGGTAATTAATGAATCGAGAATAGCAAAATAGTAACCTTTTTACCTTGAACTAGCTTACATATCAATTAGACAAGAACATTAATTGTTCAAAAAGAAGCTAAAATCAATTATAAATGGTATGATCAATCATGAAGTTCATGATTGATTAAAGGCAAGAAAAATAGGATAATGGTCGTTTATATAAATGGAGTCCACTTATATAAATAGAGTCCATGTAATCAACCCAGATGAAACAATCAACTATGAAGGAAAAGTTCATTGATTGACAAGAGTATCCAGGGTATATAAAACATGAATTGTCAATGTCTAAATCTAGCTAGGGTTACATAACTATGACCAAATCCTAGGAAATTCTAAAGCCATAAGCACTCCAACATGGGTATTTGAAACTATTATGCCTTATACAATGAGATATATACCAATGTATCATACACAATAACAACTAAACCTAGGCATGATAGCTCATAATATGCCAATTTCCTCTTTATATATATAACCACAAGCCAATTATATGGCTCCATAACCGTTTTATCTAGTGCAACAACTTATTACTAGGCAATTTAATGCCTATTATATTGTTTCATAGCAAGTAAACCTCAATTTCATTCCATAGCAAACCCTAATTATTGATATACAAGTGATGAGAAGAATATATAAAATTGAATAAAGAACCCAAGGGAGACGGAGTTAGTAATTGGTTGAATAGTAATATCTATATACACTCATTCATATCTTGGATGAGTTGACAGATTACACCTAATTCCTAGAGATATAAATATTGTAAATTAAAAATAATTTTAAGAAAAAAATAATTTATGATAGAACACATCGTCAAATTCATAAACCAATATGACAATATTGCTATGAACCCCTTCATAAAGTTAAGGTTGTTTGGTTTATACTGATTAAAATAGTTTTTCACTAGTTTTTTGTGTTACCACCCAACTATATCAACAATAAAGAAGAGATGGAGATTCGCTTCTATGAGCATTTCTACATAACAAAACTAGAGGTAACAATGATTGAATTAACTAGGATTGTCTAAGACAAATGGAAGTTAATTAAGAGTTATGTCTTTTAGTTGAAGACATTAAAAATTAAATGCACTTTAACTATAACAATGTATGAGTGAATTAAAGTCATTTTGAATGGGATATTATAGTGGAGCATAATAAAATGGTTTATAAAAACTAAATACTTAAATATCTACGCCCTAATAGATGATATTACTTGTTATGAGAAAATGAAAAAATTAGTAGAGAATAAGCCAATTAGAAGAATATATATAGTTGGCTATTTAGATAATGTTATGATTACTCATATCAATTTTAAAAGTAAAAGAAAGAAGATTGTTTTTACATCATTACAAAAGGCTAGATAGGTTATTTAACCTAGTGGAAAATACAAATTCTATCAGAATAATTAAAAAAAAAAAGATTAATTTTTTCACTATAAAAGCATTGATGAAAATAATCTTTAACCAATTGATATATAAGATGTAAATTAAGTTCCTTGATAATCATTCCATCCCCACCACCAACTAAATTAAAGGGAAGAAGTATTATAAGTGGCATGACTTATGATATTAATAATTATGTTGTCTTTAAAAACCATACTTAGAAGGCATTATAATAAAATAAATTCAATAAAACTAGATCAAGATTATCAAATGATCTTACTTGATAAGAAAAGTTTTCCTATAGCATCATTAAATATGAATGATAGACATGTTAAAAGTTCAAGATCCACTAATTAAAGTTAACTTGGGAGATTATAATAAGACTATACCAATTTTTACAGGCGCCAATATGCTAGAAGAGTTTCAGAGTAATATAGTATCGCTGCTACATGTTTATAAACACTATTTTTCCTATGATTATGATTAATTGCTTGGTTGAGACCAAAGTTCGTCCAAACATTCTTTACCAATCAAGCCTAAAGCCACGTAAACAACCTCCACGAAGAATGGCTTCAAATGTGATTAATTATGAAGGAGAAAATCGAATGACTCCTAAAATATTGATTTAAATTCTGTATTTATATAGATGCATAGGTGCATGGAACACAAGTGCCTCCAGTGTTAGGTTAGTCAAATCTTTTAACACAAGGGTCCACGTTCGTCAGCACACCCACATCTTTTTACAGACAATTACTATTGAAGATAGCATGTAAGGGAAGGCATATTCCAAATTAGAGAAGGTAATGATTTTGTATTTTTATTTATTGAGTTTTGCTAAATTAACATGATTTCTCGCGAAAGGAGTTTGAATATGAGATTTCCACTTTTAAACAAGGTGCTGCTCTACCCAATTAAGCCATGCACGTTTCATCTACCCCCGTGTCGTTGCTGCCCTTACAGTAAGCATAAACGTAACAACAAACAAGCTTCCTAGAACTCCAATAAATTCTTCTTTATTTCAAGATTTTCTTTTCTCCCATAGAAAACAAAGCTCAGAATGCCCCATGAGCACAAAACTCAGCCTGAACCTGCCAGTCTAGACCAACAGATCTTTTTATTGTCCTCCAAATGCTAATCAATTCCTTGTAACTTGAGAAAAAACTATGCCCAGCCATTGGTATAAGATCATTCGCATGGGAATCAAAGGCATTAGGCTAGTGGCATATATATATATATATATATATATATATATATATATATATATATGCACATATATATATATATATATATATGCACATGTTTAGAAATCGGACATTATGCTTCATTCCTATGTTTAAGATAGAGGTTGCAGTTTTCATGAAAGTTGAAGACAGTTCAGTACGGCTTGGGCGATTATTTCAAGCCATTTAGCTCCGTATATTGAAAGCAGGACGGTTCAACCACGGATCATAGTTATCTGCAAAATTTTGTAGTTCTTGGTATCAGAAATGCGACAATTACTGTTGTTACAAGTATGAAGTAACTGTTTGAAAATACTGCCATTAATTACCATGTAATCTTCACACGCATCTGGCCAGGGCCAATTTAATTTATATCTCCAATACTATATCTGCAGTTGAATATTAAGTGTTAGTCATCGAGATCATATCAGTACAGATGATATATTCTTATGCATAATCCGAACTTACATTCAGAATCTGTCTTCACCCATTTACTTCTTTCATCAGCCTTCTCATCTATTCCATCCTCTTCGGCAGACTTCAGCTTTTGTTTATTCTCCAAATATTTCTTCGTTGATGATTTTGGACTCGGATTTTGTGGATATATCTTCTTGTGAAGTATTGCCCTCAATATCTTTCATTCAGACATAAATTAGAAGAAAGAAACTGTATTAGAAATCCCTTTTTTTTCTCTTTATGAGCAACCAAAAAAAAAGTAATATGCATTATTTGCATCTACCTTTTCCATTCTGGACTCTGGGACTTGATTCTTTAAACTAGGGGCAGGAGAGAATCCACCGCCACAAATGAACATCTTCTTTAGAAGAAAAGACAAAGACTTTTTGTTAATTGCTGCACTGGTGTCTGCCCATATATCTTTCCTTCTGCTGGTAACAACCTCGGTGTTAGCCTGAACACAGCAATCTTTGTTATTTGACTCATCAGAACAGCCGTCAGAATTTGTACTATCATCTTCCATGCTTGTTTGGCTATTGAAAAAATTAGCAGTTTCTGATTCTGCTCCATCAGTTGATCCACCTTGTTTATGCAATAAGATGCTCAGCTCATTTTGCAGTTTTCCAACTTCTTCAGGTGTAAGTTCTTGGGGAAGATTTTGGGAGAAATGGTTATGCTTAAATTCTTCTTTTATGGATTTGTTTCCAAACGTCCCAATTGCCAGCAATTCATTAGGCCAGTCAATGAATTCTTCTTTACGAGATTCTTGCCGAATGTGATCTATGCAAGGAGCAGAAGTTACATTAATAATAATCTAAGAAATACATTTCACACATACTGATCATAAGTTCATAGAACGGAATGACTGCTAATAGCTTGCTGATCTATGATTGCCACTTCCTGACAATTAAGACCAAAGAAGGATCAAAATGTTAATTAAGACTAAGAAACCTTTTACCGAGTATAAATGGGCCCATCTCCCTTGTAACCAGCCTATGAACATGATAACCTCGTGATGGTTTGAATCACTATGGCTGTTATTAGTCATTTTAAGAAGTCTAAATCCATGCATTAACAGAAACATACAAGAAAACAAATAAATAAATAAAGCAGGCAACACAGTGCTTACAATCAACAGAAATGGAGTTTGGTTTCTTGCTGTCATGTCTCCTATAGAGTTTGTTTTGCATCCAAACGACTATCTGCAATTGTAAGGGCACATAATTATCCTCAGTAAGCGTCAAGTTAACTTCCCTGTGATGAAAAATGCAGAGATAATCAAGACATTGATTCATTCCTGTAGCTTTATTCCTACCTTCATTTGGTGAGCGAGTGTTGAGAACTCTTCAATATGACTAGAGAAGGATGTAGCGCAGTTGGGGCGTACAGAAACCAAGTGTTCTTACTTCTTATATATATATACACACACAGATCCCATAAGCCAGTGAGAACTTAGCTGCATTGAATTATATGGAGTTTGAAGCTTTGATAAATTCCATGGACAAGCTAGTACGTGCCAATGCCTTCGGTTCAAGTTCCCAAAATACTTGACTTTCCGCCTGTTCTCAATCTCTCTCTTATCTATTTGTCACTTTTGCTCCAACTACCATGTCTTTTTCCTTTCAATTTATTGCGTTTTCTTTTTTTCTAATTAAGCATTTTATATAATACAAAACCCCCCTCTCCACCATTTCACTGCAAATATATTGCATTTGATTTCATATATCAATATTTGCGTTGAATTTAATCTTGAGCATTGGTAAAACTACTCGAAACTACTGCTGCCTCATAAATTAATGAATATTACATTATATTATATTACAAAATATACTAAAATGGACAGGAAAATCATAGTAGCAATAATAACAAAGTGTGTTTTTTTAATTTTATCTTCAAATTTTATTTTTAATTACTGCCTTGTATGATCAAATTAATGATCAATTTCTTAAAAATTGTTAAGAATAAGAAAAGAAACAATTCAATAAAAAAGTATTTAAGTGTAAAATAAAAAGAAATTATATTGTCAATCTCAAATTCATGCGAAAAAATACCATTTAAACAACCTATTTCCTTTTTCTTTTCTTTTTTTTACAATCCTTATAGTTTTTTAAATTTTAGTTTTAGTTCAAAAGATTTTATTTACTTTTCAATCATTGGGTATGAGAAAGACAAGAGAAAATCTTCTAACATCAGTGAAAGAGATAGAGTTGTTGTTGGTCTAATTTCCTACAACAAAAAGGTTTAATTTTAATATTAACGGATTCCATTCGATGAAAAAAGTTTCATTGAGATGTTTTTAAACCTTTAACTTTATGAAAACAAAATATAATAGGTTAAGAGATAATTTTTTTTTTATTTGCTTTTGTGTTTCTGGACAAATTCAGAGTTGTTTTAGGTTGAAAAAATAGGTTATTAAGATGGTAAGAGTATATTTTTTTTAGTTGTTTTCGGATGGAAATAGAAAGAAAATTGGTATTTTTAGTGCAAAAAACCTAGTTGGGATTTCTCAGTCATATCTCCGATAGATAAAATCTGGAATGACACACGACATGTCATTAACTATTTATTTTTTTATATAAATAAAGTACCTTAATAAAATAAAATAAAAAGGGGGAAAGGCCAAACTCCTAAGCCTTGCCTTGCAAGCTTAGGCCTGACCCTTCTGATTTTTTTTTATATTTCATTAAATGCACTAAAAGAATTAATATTATTAATAAATTTATCCATGGTTCTAAAATAATATTATATGTCTTTATGGGAATGTTAATATTTTTTCAATTATTATGTGCCTAATATAAAAAAAAAGTCTTATGAATATTCAATTAAAATAGAGTTTATGTTTTTTTTTTATTTTTTTATTTTTAATATGTTTTAAAGTTCCCATGTATTATATTTATATTTTTTAATATGTATGTGTGATAATAATGAAAATATTTTAAGAACAATTTTCTTTAATGATTATGATAATTGTTTTGCTTCAATACAGAAATATCCAGATAAGCAAATTGTCAAAAAAAAAAACAAATCACATTAATAGGGTAAAAAAGGTTTTAATTAAAGATATCCTTTTTTTTAATCATTTCAAGTTTTTTGAATATTTATTCGAATCACCTTTGTTAAACATATTACTTAAAAAATTATTATCTTTTGGCTGAGAAATATAGATTAATAATAAAAGAAAGGATTATAATAGTAAATTATTTTATTTTAATAGAATTTAAATTATTATTTTTTATAAAAAAATATTATTGACATATAATTGGAATGTTAGCAAAGATAAAGAGCAATAAATTTTAATTATCAACAAGTAACTTAAACATTGAAAGGAAAATCAATATTTCATATAAGTGGCATCTAATTAGGTATCCTAATTTCTTTTATATACAATCATCATATACAATCATCATACTTTTCTTATAAATTTGAGTCAAATCCTGCCATCATGAGACTCTTGCAATTGAGTCTAAGAGGACTCAAATATTTCTTTACTTTTAAGTCTTGAAAGACTCTCATAATTTATTTTGTTATTTGTATTCTAGAGAACTTCTATAGGTTTTCCTTTACTTTTTTTAGTCTAAGAGAACACTTGCGAATTTGAGTTAAACCATGTATCATGAGACTCTTATGATTGAGTATTAGAGGAATCTCTCAAATCTTTATTTACTTTTAAGTCTAAAAGGACTCTTACAAATTATTATATGATTTTAAGTCTCAATGAAATTTGAGGGTTTTACTTTATTTTTAGAGTCTCAAAGGACTCTTGCAATTTTAAAACAAACCCTGCTATCAAAAGGCTTTTGCGATTAAGTCTTAGATGACTATCACAATTATTTCATTATTTTTTAGTCTCGAAGGACTATTACAAATTATTATATGACTTAAAGTCTCAGATGACCTTCACAGGTTCTACTTTACCTTTAAAGTTTTAGAGGACTTTTATGAATTTAAGTTAAACCTTGTTGTTAAAAGGCTCTTATATATGATTAAGTCTTATAAGACTCTAACAAGACTTTCTTTGCTTTTGAGTGTTACAGGACTCTTATAAATTATTCTATGATTTGGAGTTTTAGAGGACCTTCGCATGTTTTATTTTACTTTTAGGGTCTTAGAAGTCTCTTGTGAAATTAAGTCAAACTTTGCCATCAGGAGGCTGTTGCGATTGAATTTTAGGGGAATCTTGCTTATATTTTTTTTTGCTTTCGAGTCTTAAAGGACTATTGTAAATTGTAATGAGATTTGGAGTCTTTAAGAACCCTCGCAAGTTTTAGAGGGCGTTTGTTTACGCGGTAGCTTTTGCTTTTAAAGCAAACCGTGTAAACCAAGCGTTTGGTAACATGTAAACAGCAGTTTATTATTTGGTGGGTCCCATAATTTTTTGCATCAAACCGGCGTTTTTCACAAGCAGCTGGGAGCTGCTTCTCTTATAATTCACATGGGCACTGTTCATAACAGTGCCCATGCCAGATGACGCCAGGTGAATTATAATTCACCCGCGAGAAGCATTCACGTGGCACTGTTCACGTGAACAGTGCCTGGTGAATTTTTTTGCACTATTCATGCGAGTAAAATTTATTGAACCGTGTCCGACCTCGTAAAAAAAATTTATTTTTTTTAAAATTGTGTTTTACTAAAAAAAACAATAATATTTAATATTATTTAATAACACTACATAAATTAGAAGAACATCGCATGATGACGTAATACTTGTGGAATATGATCGCAATTCCAATTCTGTTTCTGATGATATTTTACCTAATTTTGTTGCACGCTCAAAAAACCATGAAAACTATAGTTCTTATCAGATGAATTTCATACGTGATGAAATTGTAGATAATTTAATGGAATAATAAAAAGTATTTGATATAAAATATTATTTATTTAATAATGTAATAATGGTAGTTAAATCTACAATATTTAAATTAAAAACCATCAATATATATATATATATATATAATTATTTTATAACCTCAATTTGAAAAGTATTTTTTTAACCAAACACATTAAACTACTTTTTACTCAACCTCAGTTTCAACCACAGTTTTAACCAAACATATATTTTTCCAAACCAACCTCAACTAAAAGTACTTTTTATAAAACAACTTTTTTCAAACCACAACCACAACAGCAACCACAATACCAAACACACTCTTACTTTACTTTTAACATCTTAGAGGAATCTTGTGAATTTGATTTATACATGGCCATCGTGAAGCTCCTGCGATTATGTCTTAGTGGACTATTTTAAGTCTTTTTTTATTTTTTATTTTTAGTGGACTCTTGCAAATATTTCTTTTAGATATTGCATTTCTAGTGGACCATATAAAGCTATCTTTATTTTTTAAATCCTAAAGGACTCTTGCAAATTTATTGTGTTCAAGTTTTGAAAGACTCTCATAAATGTTTCTTTATTTTTTAAGTCTCAAATAAATCTTACAAATCCTTAGCAATTGAGTTTTAAAGGACTCATGCAAATCTTTTTTTATTCTTGAGTCTTACAGGACTCATATAAATATTTCTTATGATTGAGCATCAAAGAACTCACAAATGTTTATTTACTTTTGAGTCTTAGACGACTCTTACAGATTTTTTTATACTTTTTAGTCTTAGAGGACTCTTGCAAATTTTTCTTTATTTTTTCCTCTCATATGACTCTTATAAACTCAAGTTCAAAGCATTGTACCTGTGAATATAAATCATAAATGGTTCCTTTAGATTTAAATTCTTGAGTTTGGTCACCTTTTGATTTTACCACCTTTCAAATTTTTTCATGATACTATCTTTTCTTTACAAACTTACTAAACAAAGCCTATTAAAATGCATTTTTCTTAGACTTTGTACTGTATATATGGTGAAGAGAGACAAGTTGTTATAATTCAATTTTGACCCCCCTTTCTATTCACCATTTTCCTTTGAAAATAATGATAAAAAAAGTCAAGAAATATAAGTACTTAAAAATAATAATAATTAAAATTAATAAAACAATCGTGTTGTGAGACTCTTCATTTAAGGTCTAATGTTAACTCGACAAACATCCATCAACAATAAATGACTTGTGAAAAAGCTCATGAACTAATTTGGACAATTAATGGCTTGTATAAAATAAACTGGGAGAAACACATAACTAAGTTAATATTTCCTTGGATAAGATGCAATAACGGTGATTCTTATCTTCCATTAAGCATAACTAACCCTTTATTCAGATATTTAGAACTAGTACATATTTTAGAATTCTTAGTCTTCTTAAGGAACTAGGTGGGGAATCCATTTTCTATATTTTTCCTATAATTTTTAGAGGTCCCATTTTATATCGGGTGTGGCATTTATATTCATCTTTTGCTATGAAAATCTAGTAGACTGCTTATCCAACATCAATTGGTCAATTGTTAATATCACACTAAAAGACATCAATGAAGAATGTCTTTGTTTGTTTTATGAAAAAGTGTTATAAAAAGTAAAATAATGTCACTTTGCTCTAGACATTAAAAAAAAAAATGATTCTTTTTTAAGGCAACCATTTAATTCTCAATATATAGGTCTAACCAATCTTAATATAGCCAAACATTATCATTGCCCATTACATCATATTGTTAAGTTATATGCAAGAAAGCTTTGGTGAACAATGAGAGCGTAAAACAATCTTTGATGTTATTAAACTATTTAGAATCACTATTGTACCTAATAAGAAACTGTTAGCCATTCTTTTCATATTCTAGTCAAACTCTAACAATGTTTTCCTCTTCAAGTATGGGACGTAAACCAATAATTTGCACAACATGGCCTTAATTAAACACATATACCTAGTAGGTGATTAGCTTTGTTCTTCCGCCTAAAGTTTTACAAATCAAGCTAAAAGGTTAATATCATTTTATGACCTATTAGGGATATTATGACCACCTTTGCACTATCTTTGTTTTTTGTCTTGGATCCATTAAACCATAATTAACATGGAACATGTTCTGCTATAATAATGTTAATTTTGTATTCCAATTCATGGTCAATATTAATACAAGGATGATCAACTAAGAATTCAACCAAGGTTTGCCATTTGATTGCTTTTTATGGCATATAATACTAATTAAACTCAGATGATACTAATATTCATTTGCTAATATGACCTATTAAGAAATGCTTCAGCATCATAAACACAAGTAAAATACAAAGACAAATATAATTTTTCTATTGACATATATCATTCGTCAACTTTTATAAGTACATAATTGGGATAATAAATGATATGTTCATACCCAGAGTCATTTTTTATGTCAACATACTATCAATTGATCCTTCTATTATTGAAATATATAGTCATAAAGGCTTTCTAGGCCTTGGTTGGGCCAATATTTTAGGTTTAGCTAGATAAGTTCTTATATCTTCAAAGGCAAATTATTGTTTTTTAGTCTATTAAAACTCATGCGCTTTTTTTTTTCAACAACTCAATAAAATATGTAATCTTACTACATTATTTGAAATAAACATCATTAAGAATTTTTTTTCAAAAAGTTTTGTAATTACTTTATATTTTGGTGGAGTTTTTGTTTCTATAATTGCTCGTGCTTTATTCTTTTCCACCTCTATACTTCGTTAATGCACTAAAAATCCTAGAAAATTACTTGCTTACACTCTAAATATATATTTTAAAGGATTCATTTTTAAACTATGCATCCTCATTCATTAAAAGGCATAACACAGTTCATCTAGGTGGATGTATTTTGATTTTGACTTTACCACAATATCATTAATGTAAAACTCTATATTGTGATTGATCATATCAAGAAGATTAATTCCATAGCCATTTAGAATATTGCCCTAGTATTTTTTTTAGCCAAAAATATTTAACACCCATTCATATATCTTTATTGAACAAGGACATTTAAATACAATATTGGAAACATCTTCTGCAATAAAGGTTTAGTTGTAACTAGAGTAACCATCCATAAAACTGAGTATTTTATTGCTAAATAAAACATTGATTAACATATCATCCATTGGTATAGGGTATTCATTTTTCGGAGGGTAAGATTTAAATTTCTAAAATCTATGCATACCCTTAACATGTTGTTCTTTTTCAACACTATAACTATATTGGATATCCACTCAACATATCTTACAAGCCTAATAAATTCAACTTCTATAAGCCTTTTAATCTCTTTCTTCACCCATTCAACCATGTTTAAAGCCATTCTTCTTGGAGGTAGTTTGTGTGGTTTAAATTCAAGCTTGACTGATATAAGATATTTTACTAAACTTTTATCTAAAACAAGTTTTTTGTCATAAATTCAAGAAAAATATTCTTTACAAGTGTGTAATAATTCTACCAATTATTTCTAAAGTACTTCTAGTTCACTTGCACTCATAAATGTTGATTTAGGCTTGTCTTATGTTCCTCGGTTAACTTCAACTAGTATATCCTGAACCTCAACTTGTCCATCATCTATCTTCGGTAGTGCTAGAGTAAGACTTGTCACATCAAGCATGATCAATTCATAGTTTTGATTTGGTTATAATGAAATAATTTTGTTTTGTTGTCCAATATACTTACAAAATTCATTAAAAGCCTCAAGATATATTATTAAATCATAATGAATCATTTGATATCATGTTTCATATTATATAAAATTTTCTTTCTATTATAAGTTACTTGGTCTAGCCAAATCTGTTGTGAGTCGCTCTATGTGTGTTATCATTTATCTAACAAAGAATTCAATAGAGCAACCCATATTATCAATGCCTATGAATTGGACTAGACCTAAGTTATCACTATGAAACTGTGTTTTTCATCTTTGAATTAATTATAAATGGTTTATCATTTGATTATACTATTTTAATTTATCCATCTTGTAAATAAAACATCAAGCCTTAATAAAAATATGATGGAACATATATATTAGTGTGTATCCAATCTTGCTCAAGTACACCTTTGTAACTTGTCATTCCATAAAACAATTATGCTCAAGGTTTTGGACCCAATAGTTAGGTTTACTTTTAGCACCTTCATAGTGTTTTTTATACCTGTTACAAAATCTAACATTACCATTTCTAATGGGATTATATTATCCTTATAACAACCAAACTTTGTTATCAAAGACTAGGGCATAATACTGAACAAGACATCATTATTGACTAGGACCCTTTAAACTACTACACTATTAAAGTAATTTATGAGCAACCATTTTGTAGGGTTGCCAACATTAGATATGAGCAGCCATTTTAAACCTTTATATATATATATATATATATATATATATATATATATATATATATATATATATATATAAAATGTTGGCAACTCATATATATATATATAGATATGAGCAGCCATTTTATATATATATATAAAGGTTTAAAATGGCTGCTCATATCTAATGTTGGCAACCCTACAAAATCATTCAAAGCCCTCTACACAATCCTGACCGAGTCCATATCTTCCTGATAGAAAATCATAAGGTCATTTGCAAAGCAGAAAGGAGTAATGACAGTCGACATCATTAATGATATCAAGACCTCGGTTTTTATGAAACCTCTCTAAAAATGTCATTTATACCCTTCATAGCCAGAAAAAAACAAGTAACAAGAAAAAGGATCACCCTTATGAAGACTCCTAGAAGATGGGAAGAAATTGTGACTCTCCTCATTCATAGCCTTTGAGAAATGAGTTGTAGACATTCATACCTTAATCTATCTAACTATGGATCTAGAGACTCCAATAGCCCTTAAGCCTATAAGGATAAATTCCAAACTAACCACATCAAAAGTTTTCCTTGTGTATATTTTGAAAGCACATCTAGGAATGGGACAAGCTAAGTGATAGTTATGTGTGAGCTTTTGATTTGAAAACTGCTAGAGGCTAATACAAGAAGTAAAAAAAATTCCAGAAAAGTTGGAATCTAATCTCCACTATTCAGAAAAAAAAAAAAAGGACATCTAGTTGAACTCTCTAAGAAAAATAGAGATAATCCAACGATAAAATAAAACAAACCAAGTTGGTTGTTACATCTTTTCAAAACCTAATTTTTCTAGAAAATTTGCAATGACATTATCTCTAAAACGACACTAGATAAACCAAATCTGGTCAATGAGCTTGTAGAATAGGGTAAGGCACACAATATATTTGAATTTAAGAAAATTATAATAATAGCTGGAGAAGTTATGACTCTAATAGCCCATTCTCTCTTTTATCTCTCTTATATACCTTCTCTCTAGTTTTTCCCTCCATTTGTCTTTCTATAATCATTATTCATATAAGTCTACTAGTTATACATGGCTTCAAAATATTATGGAAAAGTAAATACCATATTAGTTGATGTGACTTTTTCATAGTCACTCACTTCTGCTTTAAAAGGTTTTTCTAGTTCTTTTTTTTTTCAATGTACTTTACTTACATATATGTTATATTAAGACTGAGAATTTTAGTTATTCTTTTTTCTTTTATTATTTATTATTATTCCAAAAAGTCCATCTATCATACCATCATTTAAAAATTCATCTACATTAACAATCATATCATTTTCATCATCTGATTGGTCTTCTATTTAGATAAGGGTATTTGTTAAAGTTTTTTTATATATTACTAGCTCATTTAGGGTTTAGATATTTTTGTTGTCCTTAAGCACTATCAAAGTTATCTCTTATATAATAGGTGTTAGTTCATCCTTTATTTAGGTGGCTTTCTTGATAGTATTTTTTTTTTTATTGTTTTTGCTTAAGAACTAATGTCTTTTTTTGCTTTTATTTTACAATAAACAATGACTTAGGTCATTGCTATAGTTCTTATCTCTTATTTTCAAGCTCCTAGGTTGTTGGCCTAGAATTTTGAATAAATTTTTCATGTCATTATGGTTGTTGATTGATCTTTGTCTTTATCATGGCAGTGTATATTGCTTTTTTAATTTGTATCTAACTATTTTTCATAGTTTTCTTTTTTCATTATCTTAGTGATAACTTTGTCTACTTTTCTAGATATTTCTTTATTATTTGTTTTTTTAATGGATCATTTTCTATTACAACCTTTTAAAATGATGGTGGTGTAGAGATAAGAGCCTTTTTCACACTTTTTACCAAGGTTTATGGCTGCTTAGTGATTCTTTCTTTAGTAAGGGTCATCCTTTGTGGATTATTATTATTTTGCATATAAATAGGTGAGATCCTATCTAGTATTAATCTCTATGGTGCACCTTTCATAAATAACATAATTGACATTTAAAATTGTTTCTTTTCAGCTAATTCGCTAGTTTGTGCAATATCTTAAGGTTATTTTCTAGGAAAGTGTATGATTATACTTCATTTCCCCTTACCAAAGTGTAGGTGTTATTCTAAATTGGGCTTTGCCTTTATTTCCATCACTTTCTAAATTTATAAGATATTGGTGATGCCTGACAGGATCATCATCCTTTTTATCACTAGGCTTGAATGATTTCTATTATGGTTGGTGATTATACTATTCATTTTCACATGGTTTTATAAGCTTAAATGTTTTGGCCTATGACAAAGACATTACTTACTCAATATTTCCCTTTAAGTCTTCATCTTTTAAGTAATTGTATAGTAGGTATGACATTTATACACCTAACTATAAGGCATATCTTAGGCTTGTTGAACCATCACTTTAGCTTTTCTACAGTCTATGTACTTTTTCATAATAATATCATTTATGACCAGCTTCAACCACTCATAATGAATTTAGAGAATGGATCATCATTTTCCTTCATCTTCTTGACCAAAAAATAAATGCATCCAAATTTTAGAACCTTCTATATTTGGTTCCTAAAGACTGCACAATTATTAAAATCATGTTTTCAAGAGTCATGCCACTTATATTATTATTTCCCTTTAATTTTATCAATAGTAAGGATTATGTGATTTTCAAGAAGCTTAATTTATCCTTCATACATTAATTGATCAAAGATCTCTTCAGCTCTTTTGATATAAAAAATATATCCATTATCTTTGACTACTTTGGTAGTTTTACTTCTTTACTACCATGTTTAGTAACCTTTTTAGGCTTTCTCAATGTTACATTCTAAAATAGTTTTCTATCTTTTATTTCATTGACCAATATGAGTGAACCTCCTCAAACTTTTTATTGAAGTCTAAACCAGTCAATGAGTGAGCACTCGTGATATTTTTTAAATATCTGATAGGGTAAGTCATTAGTGGCTTTTTTGGCTTAATTTTTTAGCATCTTCTGATAACAAGAAACATCATTTATAAGAATATATATCTAAATATTTAATTCTTATAAACCTCTTTCTAATGTGTTACTGCATTCCTCTAGTAGTAATTTTATGCATTGTTTCTAAGATATAAGTTTAGTGTATTTAGTTTTTAATATTTTGAAATACAAGAAATATGTTTTTATTGAATCTTTTAAGTTTTAAACCATTCTAGTTAAGTCATCAAATGTAACCTCTAGTTTCTCATATAGAAGTGTTTGTGAAAATGAGTTTCTTTCTCATCTAATTATTAATCAAGTTGGGTGGCAATGTTTAGAACTAATGAAAAATTGTCTTATTTAATGATAAACTAAACATATTTAGCTTTACAAAAGGGTTAGTTGCACCATCACTATATTGATTGGTGAATTTAGTGATGTGTTCCTGTTTTGGTTGGTTATCCTCCCGATAAATTTCTTGGAATGCATAATTTATTCTTTTAGAGTATGGACAATTATAAGCATGTCTTATTATTTGTCATACTTGTTGCTCTATCTCTCTTAAATGTTGGACTAGTTATTCTTTATTTATCCCTTTTTTTATTAATGATCGACAACGAGAAATTGTTATACAAGAGGATTGAGGTTTACTTGTTATAAGGTAGCTTGTAGGGTATAGAATTTCCCAATAGTAGATTAAGTTATGAGATAAAAGCTTTATGGGGACATATAATTCGCATGTGGTTATTTGTACACCTATGAAATGACTAATGTATCGATGGCTAATGTATCGAGAGATTTCACGCACAAATTGGGCTACATTTTTTATTATTTCTAATATGTTATGATGTATCCTTCTATAGAAGGCAAACTCATTCCAAATACCTCTACTAGAGTGCTTGTTATTATAGAATTCTTGGGAATTTCCCTCCAAGTATATATCTCCTAGTGTTACTTGGTCTATTTTGATGAAGTATGTTATGTATTTGGTTCAACTTATGAGATATAGCTTGCATGTTTAGTTGGCCATTATTATGTTGGTGTGGTAGATTATGTTATCCATCTCTATTTAAAGAGCTCTTGTATCAAAATTTGAGAGATTTATATGTTGATAGTAAGATGCTCTTTCAATTATATCTAGCTGGTTAGAATTTTTCATAGTTGATAGTAATCATTGTGCCATGTCATCTAATCCACAAAAAGGATACGCATATAGCTATATATGGGATTGATGCACCAACATGTCCAGCGATGGTTAATGGTGATAATTTTCTTAGAATAAATGGCAACGTGAAGGATTGCATGGAAACACTAGAAGAGAGCATGTACAAATGCAATTATATATTGTAGTGATGAGTTAAATGATAAGACTCATCTTTAGACATGCTTGTTGTCGGTTGATATTATACTAACTACTCAACTAGTGTAGCAAGGATGAGTTTACTTATATTTTTATTTGGAGGCATGTTTTGATGACTTTTAGAATAGATCTTGAATCTTGGTCCCACTAGGATTGCCAATTTATTATATTGCCAATTAAGTATATTTAGGATTGAATTTACGGCGAGACAAAAACTACCTCTAATCATTCAAAGTGGGGATTCTACACTTATAACCTTTAGTAAGGATAATTTGTTCTAAAAGTACAATTGTGTAAAGAAAACAAATGAGTTTCAAGAGAGGAGTTTATAGGAAACTTTAGTGCATGAAAATAAATAAAGATATAAAGAAAATTAGTAAAGTAATCAAATAAATAGAACCTTATAGGGAAAAAGAAAAAATTATAGAAATTTAAATATATAGTATTCACTATCATTAATAACAGTATATGATCCTATTTATATAATTCCTTTAACTCTCCTAGTTAATCCGAAATTATTTTGCTCGATCAATTTTTTGTATTCATGATCAATTTCAGCTCTCTTCTCTTATTTCTCTTGTTTGTGATAAGTAAATTTTTTGCAAGTATATATTTATTTTAAAAGTAAACACCATCTAAATAGATAAACATGAATTGTTTTTGTTTAACAAATATGAGTATTATAAGACTAGTTTAAATCACTCTTTTATTGGGGTGTAGACTTTAAATAGATTATGCTGTCCACATTACTCGAAGATCAAGTGAAAACAAAATTAACTTGACTTTTCAAATATTCTTCCTTTCTAGGCAAATCGCAAATACGTGTGTTGTTGTATCTATATAAAACTTGAGTACGTGTATGCACACGCAAGTACGTAACTATGTATAAATGGGGTGCATCCAGCGAGGCAGTGAGCAGCCAAGGATTGAAATGAAAAACTGAAAAAGGCATGGGGCCTAGTCGGCAGATAATAGACCATGTTCCCGTGGAGTTGTCCCTTACTCACCGAACCACCAGCCACCTGTTGCATCTCATGACCAATACCACCACAAAACTCAAATTTTGGCGCCTCCTCGCCTCCAAAATCTTCAACCACTTGTTATATGTCTAAATTTTGTTACTCTTTTGGCTTATGTCCACCTCGTATTTGTTCAGAGAAACCATTGGCCTATGATAAATTTGAGCTCACGATTATCGATCCAACTTGTTCTGGCTGTTGATGAATGATGGATCAGAACGATAAAACAGTGTTTAATTCCCATAAAAACACAAGCAAGTAGTACTAGAATGACTCTAGTTGAGTCCACAGCCTTTTTTTCATCTTAATAATCTTTTTTTACGAATATTAGGACAGTACATTATGAGATAATTAATTCTCATTGATAAATTAAGGACCACTTAAATCTTACTTAAAATCTGAAAAGGATGAAAATGATTATATTATTAATTATTCTTCCTTATGCTAAGCCCTTTAAGTTAGCAACAAGTCCACAGGCTTCTGCACAAGTCAGGCAATTATCCTTGTGTTTATCCTCCATCATGCAAGATACGGCACTCTTTTAATTAAATATGATCCAATCGATCTGGGATTGGTTGTCTCACTAGAAAATCTTTCATTAAAATTAAGTTGTAATTAATTAAATCAACTTGGATCTGCTTGTAGCTTCAAGGGTGACAGAGTCTACGATATATATTCATGTCTATGTAAAACCAGCAGATCTAGCTAGCTAACATTTCCAAAACCGTAGCTTCTGAAAAATGCTGTTGGCGTGCTACTTGTCGAATTGAATTCACTCTAACGTTCATACTGAGTAAACAGTTCATGACCACAGACAAGATATGTATGAATCCTGCTCCACACCCTCTAGACAAGATTTTCTTTTATTCAACGCTCTGCAATTATATATATATATATATATATATATATATATATATTCAAAATTAAGCTACAATATCTATATATAGCTATATATATGCATGCGTCCGTAAATCTTTGGCTCGGCCTATCTTAAATCTTCTGCAGATGGGATCAACTGGGGTTTCATTCTATTCTATATATGGAATAGCATCCATGCACGTGGAGCTGTCCCATTCACGTGCCATGTACTCTACACACAAGATTTGCTCATTTGGACTGGTTCCGACCAACACGTGTCTCTAAGGCCTTGGTCTGAGACTCAGTTTATTTTTCCCATGTTCCATGTCATTCTGCAATTTGCTACTTTCTATAAAAAAAAAGAAAAGAGAAACCTTTGGATTGGTAAATCGAGTATCGAGAGGGGAACAGCCATCACTATGATCCATGTTTAATATTCAACTTATTGGCTACCATCTTCAGGCATTATTCTCTTTTAAGGTCCATACGATTCCGGCCATCTTTTTGTTTACTTTAAGCAATCTCTCCTCTCGATCATTTCCCAAAAGAAACTGTCACTCATCTCTATATAAGATTAATTTGCGTGATGAGGATTGATTATTGCTTATATAGTATTATCTCTAACCGTCATCTATTTTTATGTAAACTATGTTTTTCCTCCTTTTTCTAAACCATGTACTTGTTTATTCAGTGATTGTTATTGTTTCTACAGTGATTGTACCCCATTGAGCCCGAGCCTTTTGGATTGGAGATCAATTATGCTATGATCATGCTAAACTGTAGACGTTTTTCATCTTTAAAACTATATATATGTTCTATATTCGGGCATTACTTCACCTATTTGTATCATCTGACATCTATATATTCATTAAAAATAAAAATAAAAAGATGGGAAAACAAATCTTGAAAAAGCCCTCGAAACGTTTGAGAATTAAAGGAAAGTAATAGAGTAGACCTAGTCTCCTTTTCAACAATTAATGAAGACCCGATGAAACAGTTTTCCATCCATATATATGTTTTTACCATGTTAATGCCAAATATTTCCTTCATTTGGATAAGAATTCCGAGTTGAAAAGGAGGATAACACGAGAATATCAGATCTTGAGTTGAGATCTGTTGCTTAGTCTTCCTAGTAACACAAGTACTGAAACCTAAACTTTTTGTCCAGGAGCTCAAGGCGGTTACAATTACAAATGTTTGGCGGTAATTCAAATATACCCCGAATTACTATGCTTCTCATAGGACTATCAAGAACACTAAAATAAATAGTATACTCGCTCTGAGCATGTGGTTTGCTTGAGATCAAGCCTAGGAGTTCTCTAACCAAGTTCATCGAGATGCAAGGTTTTTGTTTTGACCGAGAAAATCTGAAATTTCAACTCAAACAACGATGTGAATATTTGATTTTAGACTTTTAAGGTTTTGGTCCGATCTATTTTTGGAAACCTCCAATCGCACTGTCCCAAAATGGAAAGCAGCCTCCATTACTCTATCTAGTTAAATTTGTAATTAACACGTGAGGGAGACATATATGGTGGTCTGATAGGGGAAATGATCGTGGAATTCAAGAAAGAAATTAGAAAATAATGATGATACACTATGCAGTACGTATTTAATCAGTATTTTCCCGCACTGTAAAGTGCTCTGCAATTAATTTAATGAACAATAATATCCAGCTTTCTAGTTCAGTACAGGAAGGAGGGGTACAGGCCAATGAAGGTCCAAGAACATCTCTTTCTCCGTTTCCACAAATTCTTTCTTACTTTGGATCATCATGCGTGAAACAACGGATTATTACTGTACATTTGTATCGGGCTTTTCTTTTCTTTTCTTTCCATTTGAAAAATTATATTATAATTGTCATTTAATTGATTTATAATTTTTCTTGATTTATTTATTCTAATATATTTCAGGTACTGTGGAACATCCTGGCACTAAATTAAAGGTTGAATTTTGGGTTATAGTTTTTTTATATATATAAAAAAAAAACAAAAAAATAACTGAACTTAACTAAAAAAGAAACCCTTTTTGTTTTTTTATTGTTCATGGGTGTCAAAAATATCAATTAAATCCCTGAGAATTTTATTTTTTAAAATTTGATCCATGTTATTTTAGTATCTTGCATTTAATGTCGTAAACTTTATTTTTTAGGTTTCAGTCCCTATGTTAATAGAGGAAAAACAAAATTATTAAAAGAAAAGGTGAGAGAAGACAGAGGGCTCAGTTGGTCATATTCCAACCACAAAAAAATTAATTTTGGTATCAATAAGCTTATCTTGATGATAGAAGTTCATTGAAAATGGTTTTCTCTTATAACTTGTTGGAAAAAATAGATCTCGAGACCCATAAAAACAATTTTTATTTGGCTAGATTTTCTATGTTGAAAGTGATTAAATGATGTTTTAGGATTGGAAATTAATTTATTGAAGTTTCTAGAATGTTTTGGTATGTTTTCAAGTGAGAACAAATTGAAAAATAAGCTTTTGATATCTAAAAACTTAAAACCTAACTTTTGAACCAACTCTAAAGACCGAAAGTAGAAACTAGAAACAAATAGAAGACAACGTCATCCACCAAATGAAAAAAAAAAACTACACATGCAAACCTCGTGTAATACCTTGAACTTTTTATTATAATTTCTACTATAAAAACTTATCATATACATGTGAAGTGGGGTAAATGCTTTTTAAAAAAAATAAACAAAGTCTCTCCCTTATGCATAAACTTCATATATACAAAGTTTTCCATTAGAATTTAAAAGATTCATGTAATTTTAATAAAATTTTAGTAAAATTTTCCCTACACAGAGCCATTTCCAATAAAAACTTCCTGTTGTTAAACACTTACATAACACAATTTCAAAACCATATATGGATTATACAACCAATGCTCATGAGTAACCTTAAACATACTCTCTGAACACATAATTTATCAATTGCAATATTTTTCATATTTATATACTAGATAATTTTTGCCAATTTACAAAAAATATATATAATTAATAAAATTAATAAATAATATTAATTTTTTTCATGTTTATTTCACTTTTATGCAATACAACCCATAATAATTAATAACTTTAATAATTTCACATTATTATAGATTTAAGATAATAAAACTTATCATTTGCATTTAGTTTAACTATATATCATCAAAGCAATGATTATAAAATTCCATCTAACTCAAAATTATGTTGATCTAAAAATGAGATCACTATTACAGTGATAGATAAAATAGATCTGAAGTACATTATGAAATAGATACTTATCAATCACGTATAAATATACTATGATTTAGGTGCACAACACAACTATAATATTTTATTTTTATTTAAATGAATCTTTTACAACCAAAACTTTATTATTACGACTACTAGCAAAAACTTTCTGAATGTAATTTTTTCATTACAACAATATCAACATTACATAATTATTCCTTGCCAAACACAATTGATTTGATATTATATCATTAGTCTCTGCCAATATAACTGACTTTAATTTTATCATAATTGATCTCCGCTAATGCAGTTGACATGAATATATATTTAGTATTTTTTTCATACGGCCAACTCTAATATATATTATTAGTATTTATTCAATGGATGACTTACACATACAAATACTTAGTTTTCGTCCAAATAGCTGACATAAATGCATAATCAATCAGTCTTCATCCAAATAGTCGACTTAAGTACATAAATAATTAATATTCAACCAAACGACCAACTTAAATGCATAATTAATTATTCTCTTTTCAAATAACCAACTTTAACATATATATATATATATATATATATATATATATATATATATAGTTTTTGACCAAACATTCAACTAAAATACATATAAATATACTAAATAGTCAACTATTTTTTTGGCACAATTTTTCTTTGTAATCCATTTTCTAAACTCATTTCACATATGCAAAGCATGTCTAACTAGGACATCTATTAATTAAAAAGGTGAGGTGACGAGCAATATTTACCTGTCTTTTTAGTAGCTCAAGCTCCCCAGATATCGATCCAATTTTATATGTCCCTTTTAATTATAAGGAAACATCTCTAATTAGTACTTATCCACATACATCTTTATTCTTTTCACTTTACTAATTCAAGATTCACATACAATACATACACATTTTATTTTTCTATTTTACCAAATTATCAACCAATAAACAGCACACCTAACCATTTAAATTATAACTCTCAAACAATTTCTAACCTCACTGCATCACTTAACACATAAATATTTACACAATTTATCAAATCCATACTTCTATGTTTCCACATTTCCAAGCATAATCCAATATCTTGACGTTTTATCTCACCAGAATCACTAATATGCTTGAAACATGATCTCATTCACATAACAATCAAATTCAAGCATAATATTACCCTTTAAAATATAAAGCTTACATGACTTAGTCAACCTTCCCATGATTTAATCCACAAAACCAATATTAACTAACCTATTTATTTCACATTAAACTAATTAAACCTAATCTTGAACATTCCTAAATGTTATTAATTTAATCACTTTTCTAATTCCCTCCACATTTCCTAATTATGGTTGGCTATTTGCATGATTGGCCTTTAATTTCTCTAATTAAATTCTTAATCATTTAATTAATATCACAATTTATCAACAATTAACACAATTTTATTCTTCTACAAACAAATCACATAAACTCTAAAATCCCTCAATTTGAAAATTTTCAATCTCCTAAACAAAACAAGCAAATTGGATGGATGTAACTAAAAATAACACCTTACCAATGCTAATTAACCCAATTTGAAAGCCCTTTTACAACAATTTCAAGAGTTCCCTCTTCTTCTTTCAAATCCCAAACTTCCTCTATCTAAACATCCAAGCTCTCTTTGTTTCTCTCTCTTTCTCTCTCTCTCTCTCTCTCTCTCTAAGTTTTTTCTCCACTTTGATTTGATTTTTCTTTACTAGCAATCACCCAAACCAATTTCATGCCATTTAATTTGGGTGGAAATGAAGACAAAGAAGAAGAAACAAAATCTCAACTCTCTTTACATCCCTCGTGTCATCGATTTTCAAAAAGAGAAGGTGGTTTTTTGTTTTAAATTATGAAAATACTACTCTTAATTTTCCTATATGTTATCCTTATTAAATATTCGATCATTGGAACTTTTCATGTACCGATAAAATTTTATTTCATCTCAGTTTTTAACTAATAAGAAATCTTGACCTCTATTTATAAATGTTTTTCCTCTAAATTTATTATATTTTGGTCTAAAATTACACGACTTAACATAGGGTTTACACATAGCCTTCCAATCCCATATGCAACTAGGTTTCTTCTCTAAGGTTAGGTATGTGCGCCTAGCCTTTTTGTTAAACATTCCTTAACATTGTTTTTCCTTTTTAAAATATTTTGGAATTTAATTGTTTTTACATAAATTTATTGAAATAATTTTTAAGGAACTATCAAATTATATCATTGTTTTTAAGAATATTAGAGCTTTTATTGTAGTATTAGCAATTACTTTTATGAATAATTATGTATTAACCTAATATGCGGAATATTTAAAAACAATTGCTTGTTAATATTGAATGAGAATAAAATATTTTTTATTTTTTTTATAGTTTATATATGATTTTCTCATATTTATTATTGTTAATTTTTCCATATAGTCGCGTAAAAATGATCAATTCTTAATTTAAAAAACAATTAATTGAAACTTACTTTCACCATCGTCATAAGTTTTTATTTAAATAACAATGCCTCTAAAAACAAACATGTGAAATACATGAGTAAAGAAATGAAGTTTTTGATTAAAAGATATATTTTTATTTTTAATTCAAATTATTAAAATCTTTGTAAGTATTGTTTATATTTCTATTACTTTTTATTGAATAAACATGCTAGTAATGAAAATATGTTGATATAAAAAATACATGAATAAGAAAAGATAGTTTTTTATTAAAACATATATTCTTATCCATTATTTTATTAATTTTCTCTCCTATAAAAAAATATTTTTATTATCATATAATTAAATAAATTATAGATTTTAAAGAGTGTCTTGTCCCAGTGCACCAGTTGTATTGCTAGTATATATCAATATTATTCTTTTAAATTTATGTAACTACTTTGACAAACTTCTAATAGATTCTTTTATATTGTTTTTTATGGTCAAAGGAGTTGTATGGATTATGGTGTTTAAGATGTTGAGAAATTATTAACTAAGAGAACAATCGATTAAGATGATGAATTAATTTGTAGAACCTTCTAAGCGTACTATTAAGTTATGAGAACATATTGAAAATATAATTTGTTGCCTTTTATTTTTATATGTATAACATTATAGTTCTATTTATGAATTACTTGTTAAACTACTTAAGGTTATTGTTAATTAAATATATTTAATGTTATAAAATTTGATCCTATTTTTTAATTAGGGTAAGTTTTCGATTTTTTGATCGATTAAAGATTTTTGATATTAGATATAGGTTTAATGGGGTGTTTTTTTAGGTATTTTCAAGTGAAAAAAATTAAAAATAAATTTTTTACATCTAAAGAGTTAGAGTCGAGATCCAACTTCTCGACTTTTTCAATCACATGAGGTGGTTGATGTATCATTTGATTTATTTCTTTTAATAAAAATAGATTAACAATATATTATCGATCTATTTTAATCAGAAAAAACAAGACTAAATGAACAGACCTAGTCTGATCTTTACATATCCAGATACCTAGATTTTTTTTTTTTAATCAATCAGGTGTTTTAGCCTCCCCAAGCCCAAACATTTAGCCTCTTTTAGCCTTTTTTTTTTTTTATATAATTTTTTCATCAATTTTAATAAAAATATATTTAAAATACTATTTTATTAAATATTATTTGATCTTTAATATGTTTTCAAATAAAATTATAGTATTTTTATTATAATATTTGCACCGTGTCTTTTTTATTATTATTATTCTATAATTAAATAAAAAAATAGTTTCATAAAAACAACAATGTCGAGATGATAATGTAGATAGAAAAATGTGTATGACAACAATAGTGTGTGTAGCTACTATCATATGGATTTGCTTATATGTGAATACAGAAATCTCAACTTGTCCCTTCTCTCAATTTATATTCAACACAGGCATTTGCAAATACACCCCAGGCATTTGCAGCTTCCTTTTAAATTTGAATTCCAAAGAAACGCAGCAGTCACAGAAACAAATGGTTAATTGAGCTAGAAACTTGAGATTGAATCAGCAGATGTTATCCACTAAAATTGCTGCAGTCCATGCTACAACACTGCTCGTTCTTCTTAACCATGAATTCGAACCTTCTCCATGATTTTCAAAACTCTGGAATAATAAAAACTTCAATTTGAAGCTCTGTTAAGCAGCCTCTCTGAACCAATTGTGTTGCATTCCTGTGCGTAAAGTCGAGAAATTTTATGGTGCTCAAATTATGCAGTAGCATTTGGACCCATAAATTAATATACCATGTCATCAACTTATTCTATCAGTAACTCTCACCAAATTAAAACAATTCTCCTAAACTTTCTATCATTCCTTCTTTCTCCCAGATCTAAAAAAATCACCGTAATAAAATTTCTTGATGGAATTCTTGACCCATTCCACAAAATGATGTCACCTTTTTCAAACCATTTACCTTCAAGAATTAATCACTGATGTAGCACTAATATGTGCGAAAAGGATTTCATTCCAGGTGTCAGGAACACCAGGCAGACACCAATGCAAGCAATCATGCACTCCTTTCGCAGCTGTAGTTCTATAATGTGATATGTGACCCTCATCTCTTAGTTGGGATAGAGCTGTTATGTCCAAGAGCTTAACCCCGGTCCCCTTCACTGCATTTCCAGCACTATAATCACTAGACTCATCTTGCAGTACTTCCATTCCTATAGACATTGGGGTTGTGTTGTCACAGCTGCCCCCTGTGTTCCAATCACCATTGACAAAATGCCTAGGTGAGATGCTTCGATAGAAAGCTTTCAAGTGTGGATGTTTTGGAAGCTGAGAATTCACCCAATTGACAATGCTATGGATAGTGAAGTTTTTGGCATCCCCAATCATTGCTAGTCTCCTGTTGGTATTGGGCATACCACCCACATACATGACCCAGCGGTTAGCTTTAAGCTTTCCTCGATTCCAGTGATGCCCTGTGTTCAGAACTAGGACGTCTAATTTATGAAGAAATTGACGCAAAAATCCTGGAGGCCGATCAAGATGCATGGCGTAGTCAGTTTCTGGGTTTGTGGTATTAATAGGTTCCAGGTCACAGAGGCAAGTTGACCAGTAATAAAGCACAGTCGTATTGGTGCTTGAAAACCGATAAGCCCACCCATTAGGGCGAGTACCTCCATGAGGCATGACGAGTCCATACTCCTTTCCTACATCTTGTACATCATGGCTCTCCTTACCACCAGTGATCATGCACATTAACGACTGGAACTGCTGTCGGCCCAAAGAGTCTCCAACAAAAGCTAGAGTTTTGTCTCGCATCCTGAATGAGAAATTTGTATATTACTTTTAGAATCAGCAGAAAGTGAATCAATAATCAGCCTAGATAGCTGACACACAGAGTATGTGAAATGTGAATGCAAAAGTATAATAGCAAGGCTGGGGAGCATTTGATGGCATGTGACTCATGAATTGACAAAAGTTTAGAGCTTCATCAATTTGTTGGTATTTTTTGAACAGTAAACAGTTGAAGAGGGAAAAATGCATTAGTACCTTTCTAAGAACTTGGACACTTCAAATTCTTCCATTTGACAATTTTTTGGTTGCCACCGTAGCTTTTCATAGGCAAAATCCTTGCGCTGCATCAAGCGGCAGGCCCACATATGTGACAGCCATTGATTACAATGAAATCCAGAATATAAAGGCTGGCTATTATCTAAAACCCATTTTCCTTTTGCATAGTTACAGCCTGGAGTAAGGATAAGATGAGATGAGAATCAGCATCTGGTAATAAGCATGCTAAGACATCTCAGATACATGCGACTTAAAAATTCAAAAAAAAAAAATAAGTTGTATCAAAATTAGCTCTGCATCGGCGCTCAAGCCTCCTAAGAATTCACCATGGAACCGACTTGAATGTTAAATGTCGAATATGGCACAAGAATAATGGCATCTCAAGGATTTGATGGTTGTGAATTTATTAGTTATAAGGAGGAGACAGAGGACAACCCATGTGGATACAAACATTCATTTTCAATTCATCAGAGAGTATATTGTTATTACCCAGAATTAGTAGCAGCACACGTGTTCTTAAAATTTTTCCAATATATTGCTATCATGCAGTGAACAATTTGGGATCACTTCCGGAATGTGCAGCTAAAATCTTGACAGAGTACAACTTGAAAAGGAGAAATAAATCTCTTTTGAGGCATCCATCAATGACTTCAAAAACCAATCAACTAGACATTGATCAGACAGGACACTCAACATGATGTCTTAATAAAAGTTGCATTGTGAAGGCAACGATCTATGCCGATGATCATACATGCCATTTTTGGCAGCACACATTTAACATCTTATTCAAGGTAGATTTAAGTTAGAACAAAGCATGTAGGAACCAGATTGTATACATGCATATATTACCTTGATCATTAACATTCTCATTATATTGTTCCTTCCCTGTGGTAGAGCTTGTATTTTCAGAACGCTCTGGTGGTGCAAACTCCATAATTTGCACATCTGTTTTCAGATTTGTTTCCATTTTCTGGTCATGCTTCACTTCTGCTTCTACCAAACCTGTAGAAGTTTCTGCAGTGCCATTTCTTCCTACTGTCAGGACTGGCTGATTGTCTTTATCTTCTGTTTAAGAAAACATCTTTAGAACAACATCAATATCATAAGTCCTAGCATGAAAATATATAGACAAACACTAAAAAATTCCCATAAAATTCAAGAGAGAATCCAGCAAGATAAAGTTAGTAATAACAATATACTTGTTCAGAAGATCTATCACAACTAACAAAATGGAATGCCCATTAGGATTTGAAAAACAAAGTAATCAATCTTCCCACAGACCGAAGCATACCTGGCGAAAGTTGTAGAAGACTATTAGGCGGGAGGAAGGCGGTTAGAAGCGGAGTTCTCTGCCATGCCCATACAAGAACAGTTGCACACACAAGAACAACGAGTAGAAGAGAGAATGCTGTACTCTTGAATATTGAAAACCCTGCTTTCATCCTATCCTCCTACATGCAATTTGGACTTGTTCAAAGACAAAATTTAACAATAATCACTGATCAAAGATCCAAACTTCAGGTTCTTGGGGGCAATCTTGATAATCTTAGTTCAAGACCAAACAGCACACACTACAAGAAATAGCTCGTCTCAAGAACAGATTGCAAATGACATCTGCAAATGACATCTGCTATGAACAGATTGCAAAAAAATAATAAAAAGATAATAGTAACTAATTAAAACCCTCTGCTATGAATTGATAATCACTATGAAAATAAAATTTAAATTATATCACAATAAGATTAAACGAAAATACATGATCCATTTATTTAATTAATTAAGTAATACCTGATCGTAAGATTTGTTTTGTTGCCAGTAAGAATAAAGTATATTCAAAGAAAGGCAAGGGCAGGTGGTTTTTAAGAGGAGGAAGGAGAAATAAAATATATATGAAATTGGAAATCTGATGTTTGATGGTACCGTGTCGACTTTGACTTTTGTTGTCTTGCTATTTATTTACACCAGAGCAGGCCACGGACAATTTTATTTGTTTTTTCTTGCTTTTTTCGGGTTGGTTTTGAGTTAATAATAATAATTTATTACTCTAACTTAACGAAGCTAATTAACAAATCCTTCTGGTTGTATAAATTATATTTTTTTAAGTCCCTGTTCTTTTTAATTTATTTGGTTTTTTTCTTTTTAAAAAATTAAAATAAAGAGAGGAGAGGAGGCCAGCTAGAAACTTTTATTAAAAAAAGGCATCTTTGAAAGGGAAAAGAAAAAATAATTAAAGATGGTCAATGGTAGTTAAGGAATTATTTATAGTAACTCGAT
>Ga0325404_1000946_pt1 | contig 29882 bp, 19 predicted proteins | sample PopdelMetagenome_18_FD_205664 | JGI IMG/M metagenome (GOLD analysis project Ga0325404, IMG submission 205664) | Populus deltoides microbial communities from Bellville, Georgia, United States - Xylem-Control-R1 | ecosystem: Host-associated > Plants > Phyllosphere > Stem > Wood/Secondary xylem...
AAGCAACATTTCACCAAAATTTAAAATTTCTCTTTGTAGTTAATTATCTTGAATAAACCAATAAATAAATAAAAAGGCAGTGACTGGTTCCATTATACGGAATATGCTCATTTTATCCCAAAAAAAAATTGAAAATACAATCCCATTTGACGGTATCAAAATAAAAAAAAAATCTTAAGAAAACTCTTAAAAAAGATAATACTTTAAACAATTATCCAAATTTATATATATATATATATATATATATATATGCTACATCAATAGTTAAAAAGGCAAACTGAAAAAAAATTCAATTTTTTTTAGTTTAATTTGGGTATTCAAATTAATTTTCACGCATCTTAACTAATCTTATGGGTCCTAAAATTAACGACTATGTAAGTCTTTAGTGGCCATCATATAAGCAATCATAGAGCTCGAACCTGAGATCACAGAGGAAACAAATTTCTTAATCCTAAATTTTTATCACTAGATGACCACCTAGATAATTAAAAAAAAAATTCAATTTTGATACTTAAAGATACTGTGGTTTACATTTATTGGCACTTCGAGATATATATATATTCACAATTAAATGTTAATTAAGTAAAACATTAAAAGGTGTGGTTGTTTTCTTATAGAAAGATGCAAAGTGGAATCTTTCTCACATTATATTATGCACTTGTAGATTTTTTTTTTTTCATTTTGGTCAACAAACTTTGTTTTCCAGCTATTTGATCCTTTTGGTGTTAAATTGAATTCCAATTGCTTTTGATTTGTTTAGGGATGGCAAGATTGCAAAACAAGCGATGAAAATTAAAAAAAGTTGAGAAAATATGTTTTTACTTTAGTCCTTCTATTTTCTAATTCATACATTTATTGCCCCTTTAGCTTTCAAAAATTCATTTGTGGTCAAAACTTTATTTAAATTTTTTTTCAACCCCTGGTTTTAAAGAAAAAAGAGAAAGTTATTAAATTCTGATTAAAAAGAGAGAAAATCATTATTAATACCTATTCTAGTCACAAAAATGGTCAATCTTAGTGTTAATGGATTTAATTTGATGAGGAGAGTTTCATTTTGATATTCTTTATCTTTTCTCTTGCCTGAAGGAGTAAATCTTGACTCGGGAATGTTTTTTGAATTTGAGTTGATTTTGAGTTTTATAAACCGAGTTTTGGATTGTTTAAGACAACAAATAGATCCATCATGGTCTGCATGGTGTTTTTTAAGTATTTTTAGGTATGAAATATACCTACCCCTTAACACATTTTAACTAACCTCTTAAAAGTTAAAAGAGAATGAACACCATTTTTAATTTGATCTCAAGTGTTTCCATTAACCGTGTTTAAACAATTTCCCAACACAGTTGTTGGCATGGCAAGACCCACTTCTGGCAAAATGCAAGGGATGCCAGGATAGATATCTCTATCAAGACTTGGCTTCTGGCTATATAGGCGGAGGATTCTGCCCACTTACATATTTTTTTTTAATTTATGTGGGTGTCCGAGCCAGCTTGCGCATACCATGACTAATCCCACGGCCTACTGAACATCTTACAAACCCAATAGATATATAAAACACCACGGAAATGACAAACATGCACATGAGAACTCGAACCCAGGAACAGCAGGAGGAGACAAGCCCCTCCCACCGCCAGGCCAAGACCGTCAGTGCCACTTAACACATTTTAACTTGCTTTAAAGTTAGATAACCAAAATGGAGATGAGCAATATTATTGTGTTAGGAATATACAAGGCAGTTTGTGCTTCTCTTAGTGACTTGCACTAGGATGATTTAACTACTAAAAAAAATCTCTGGTTTAGAAAACTCTAGTGTTATTTATTACACATGTACAATAAGTTCGTCGCTCGAATTACTATGATGACTCGGCGAGGAGGAGGAAGAGGAGGAGGAATCTAAGTGTCCTTCGAGCTTATTAGACTCAATAAGCATCAAAACAACCTCTCGCATTGTTGGCCTGTCGACGGGAGACATGCTTGTGCAGAGTAAAGCAATTTTCATGACAGTAATCATGTGAGGGATTGTGTTCTGATCTTGCACATTGACTCGATCATCAAGCATTCCAGGTGATAAGGAATGCACTTGAATGTAATTTCTTACCCATGATACAAGATCGCCGCCTTGATCTAGTGGTTGCACGGGTGTTCTGCCAGTCAGCAATTCCAGTAAGACTACTCCGTAGCTGTATATGTCGCACTTTTCGGTGACTTTCAGAGTGTATGCATATTCTGTCATTGAGATCAAAATATTCGTCAGCAATGTGAAGGGCTATACATAAGTAAAAGGCAAACACTAGTAACTTCATGGCCAGTAAGAAACTTTTAACCTAGCAGACTTGCTATTTAAAACCTTGTTCTGCTATACTTGATCTACGGAAAAGCTGTACTGGACATCGGAGGCAAGATTAAATTATTATGAACTTTTGGCGGTCACTGTTTCAGACAGATATTACAGATTTAGAGAGTGTTTGGAAGTGTGATAACAGTTGTTTTTTCAAACTGTTTTTTATTTAGAAAAAAAATTAAAATAATATTTTTTATTTTTAAAAATTTATTTTTGATACCAGTTTATCAAAACGATTTAAAAATAATAATAATAATTTAATTTTAAAAAAATCAAATTATAATTAAAAACATATTAAAACTCACTTCGAAACAACAGCGTTCCTTACTGAATTTTTGAAACTCACAAGTTAAAATTTAGAAATATCAGTTAGAAGCTCTAGCTTTTAATATGTTGATAAATAAGGCAACCCATGCATTATTCATTTGCTCTAGCTCCCAGTGCAATAGCAATTTTCTCAGAAAGGGTATCAGTAGGAATGGAGAAATGGCTTAACAGCACTTTGATAGTACAGTTAAAACACTGACAGTTAGATTAAGACAGGAAATGCAGAAGCATCATGAATAAAAGAACTTAGGATAGCTTACCAGGAAATGCAGAAGCATCATGAATAAAAGAACTTGGGATAGCTTACCAGGGGCAATATAGCCATAAGAACCAGCAACTGCAGACATTGATTTTGAATGTGGCATGTCAATCACCTTAGCTAGTCCAAAGTCCCCAACACAAGCGTCAAATTTTTCATCAAGCAGAATGTTATTAGACTTTATGTCACGATGAAATATTCGAGGCTTGCAATCATGATGCAAATAAGCAAGACCGTGAGCAGCTCCGAGGGCAATCTTGAATCTTGTCCGCCAATCAAGACTAGAGGGTGATCCATGGAGCAATTCTCCCAAGCTACCCTTTGCTAAGTATTCATAAAGAAGGAGGTTGGAACCCTGGTGGTAGCAGAAACCATACAGCTTCACAATATTCCGATGCCTGATATTTCCCAAAGTCTGAATTTCAGCACGGAAACTATTGTCAATATTGCTTCCCTCCCTGTTAGATGCTAGCCTTTTAACTGCAATGATACGACCACATGGCAAGTCTGCCCTATATACAGTTCCACAGGCTCCTCTTCCTATAACGAAGCTATCATCAAAATTCTCAGTGGCCACAACTAAGTCCTGGAAAGTGAATTCATCCTTGGGGGAAAAGTAAATGTCTGAAATGGGAGAAGAGGATGATTGATCTTGCAAAGGAGCGACCATATCGACAGGACGTCTCATGAAGTATACAATGACTAAAATTAAAATGAGAGAAATCCCACCAATGACTGCTGAAATAATAGCTATGATTTTCCCTATACGAAGGCTTCTCCCTTCAGCATCTGAGGGATTAGACGAAAAAGATGGAGATCCATTACAATTGCCAAAAGGTCCACCACAAAGCCCCTTGTTCCCAAAAAAGCTGCCGATGCCTGTCTTTTGAAAGAGTGACAGGGAAGGTAAGGGCCCTGTTAAGTCATTGTTAGAAAAGTTGCATCCAAGCAAGCTAGATAATTTCTCAAAGGAGCCTGGGATTTCACCACTCAAATGATTGTTGTTGAGCAGCAGAAATTCCAGCAACACAAGATTCCCAAGCTCTGTGGGGATTGGCCCAGAGATATTGTTGTAACTAAGATTCAGTGCAATCTGCAAGCTCAAAATGCCACCTAATGTAACTGGTATCTCACCGGAGAATAAGTTGCCTCCCATTTGCAAGTAAGTTAAACGCGACAAATTTCCTACTTCCACAGGTATATTCCCAGAAAGTCGATTCTCTGAAAGCATGAGAATCTCAAGTTGGGAAAGGGCTCCTATCTCACTTGGTATAGCACCAACAAAACTATTCCTGGTGAGATCAAGCCGTTGAAGCATCTTGCAGCTAAAAATCTCTGCTGGTATCACTCCGGTGAGAAAATTCGATGAAACATTAAAAATCACCAGCTGAGAGAGTTTGCCTATCTGTCTTGGCAATTCACCAGTAAAATAGTTACCTGAGAGATGCAGCCTTTTCAAAACATGACATTGACCTATCTCTGGAGGAATTGGCCCAGTGAACTTGTTCTGATCCAATTCAAGACTTGAGAGGTTCACCATCTTACACAAATCCGACGGGAAACTCCCCACAAGGCCATTTGCAGCAAGATGAAGTTGCACCAGTGGCTTGCAATTTGTGACCCCAGTTGGGATATAACCTGTGAGATTGTTTGACCCCAGGTTCAGTAAAATCAGGTTTTCATTTCTGCAAAGATGCCGAGGGATTTCTCCTGTTAAGTAGTTATTTGACAAGTCAACCACCCAAAGTTTGCTGTAGACTCCAAGTGCTTGAGGAATGATGCCACCCAGTAAGTTGTTGAAGAGCTGCAACATAACCAGTTGCTTCATATGCTGGAACCCCATAGGAATAGTACCAGAGAGATAATTGATGGAGAGGTCAAGCTTTGTCAGGTTTTCCAAAGTTGTGAGCTCTTCTGGTATGACACCTTTAAGCTCGTTCTCAAAAATATACAGCAATTGCAGCCCAGATATCTTTGTCAGCTCAATTGGTATCTCTCCGGTCAACTCATTCTCGGAGAAGTCAATCTCCACTGCAAAAGATAGATTCCCAATTTCTTTTGGGATTGCTCCATTCAAGTTATTTCCGTAGAGGTATAACTTCCTGAGAAATAAAAGATTACCAAGTTCCTGGGGCATAGGCCCCTCAAGTTTGTTATGGTAGAGAGCGAGGGTCCCCAAATTGGTGCAATTGCCCAGCTCCTCTGGAATAGACCCAGAAAGCTGATTAGACCAAAGGATCAAATCTGTCAAATTCTGAAGCATTCCAATTTCTTTTGGTATTTCTTCACTTAACTGATTTTGTGCAAGACCAAGATATTCCAAACTCTCACATCCACCTATCTCTGAGGGTAAGCTTCCCGATATCAAATTCTGCCCTGCCCTAAAAGTCCTCAAGTTCTTAAGGTTGCCAAGAGAAGCAGGCAATGGACCAGTGATGTTATTACTATATGCAATCAATAGTGACAGAGAGGAAAGGTTTCCTATCTGATCAGGAAGGGGCCCTGATATTCTGTTGTTGGCTATATTCAAATCTGTCAAACAGGAAAGCTTAGCTAATTCTACAGGGAGCTGGCCTACAAAAAGGTTATTGTCCAGATAAAGAACCTCCAAACTAGAACAGTTTCCAATCTCGCTAGGTATATTTTTGGACAAGAAATTAAAAGAAACATTAAGAAGTGTCAGATGAACCAATCCACCTATACTTGGTGATAAAGAACCGGAAAGATTCATTGAACTCAAATCCAGACGCCAAACTACTTGATTGTAATCACTGGTGCAATTCACACCTTTCCATCCACAAGGAGTGGAATGATTAGGATTCCAGTTGCTAAGATGGTTATAGGCGTCACCAATTCTACTCTTTAAATCCAAGAGGTATTGTCCCTCAGCATTTAGCCCCATGGACTGGTGAAACGAAAGGGAAATAACAAATACAGTGAGCATGCTATATGATATTCTCTCCATGCCTGCCAAATAGAAATGAGTTGCATTCACATGAAGAACAAATTATTACTGAAAACAAGACCAAAACATACGCTACCCAGATACAAACAAAGACAACCAAAAGCAATATTGACTCTAGCTACATACCTCTAAGAAGAAGGAACCAAACCCAGGAAACCAAACTCAGACTTCTGGGAACTGAAAGTAGAGGACTTTTTGAACTTTACAGAGAATTTCCTACAAGGAAGATCTCTAGTTTTGAGTGTAAAGAGTCATGGCTACATTAAATAAATGGTTCAAGTTTTCGTGTTTTTAAGTCTTTGAAGTGCATTGTAATGCGACAAATGTCAGCTTCTTTTTGTCATCATAAAGAATTAACTGAAAGCTTAGACTTTGTTTAGTCTTCTATGTAATGATCAACAAAATATTTCCTACTCGGTTTCAGAGATAGCCCATTCATAATTATATATATTTTGTATTGCAAATAATTTGCCTGTATGCATCCATGCATGTATGCATGTGTGAGAGAGAAATGGCCGACAAAGCATGAGAATTCTTTATTCCTCCTACTCCACCTCTACCTTATTTTAGTGCTAAAACGAAAGTGTATCGCCTTTCCTTCTTTCTTTCTCGCTTTCAAGCTTTAACTTTGTTGTATTTGGTCTCATCTCCATGTGTCTGCTACTTGGCACCTCATAGAACTTCCTTTCTAAAGGCTTTTGAGGTAAAATATATGGTCTCGTGATTTGCTTTAGATTGGCTCGGTGATTCATTAGATTTGGACATTCTCTTGGCTCTCTGCCTACCTCAGTTCGTTTGACCTATTGCATGGATGGCTAGAGATATCCAACCTTGCCCTCTAGTTGTTCTTGATTGATGTTCGGTATGTTTTGTGTTGTGTGGTGGAAGCGTTCTTGAAAAATATATATATATATTTTTATGTTTTCAGATATTTTGAAGTATTAATGTTAAAAATAATTTTTAAAAAATAAAAAAAATATTATTTTAATATATTTTAAAACAAAAAATACTCTAAAAAATAATCATTATCACACTTCTCAGCACACTTTTGAGATTTTATCTTCAAATTCTTTACTTAATAGATATGGACGGGCATTTTCACCTTCTTAGACCATGTCTTTTCTTCAATGACCACTCCATAAGTGGTCTTTGTTGGCCTACCATTACCGTTCACCAGAGCAATGATTTTGAGAGCATATATATAGTCTTTATTTAGATAGGGTTTTTATTTAAAATTATATAAAATAAAAAATATTATTTTAATATATTTTCAAGTAATAAATATTTTAAACCATATCACTCAGCATCAAGAGCCATGCCACGTGTTTCAATCCTAACATTCCATGCTATATATATGAATATTTCCTCCAAGCTTGGTCATCACATGTCTGTAGAAGTATTATAATTCTTTTTTTGAGGTCAATATAATAATTCTTGCAAGCAATATTATTATAATATTACTGTTGCATGTTCAAAGCATGGGGTCCCATGATCAAGGTGGCTGTAATAGTTAAGAGGCACCACCCACAGTATCTCTGACTCTCCTTTTATATTAGAGATTGAGATAAGTCTAGAAATTGTTATTTATAGGAAACCCAGATAAGAATAATTTCTTTTTTATTGGGTGGAATGGTGGAAGAAGTGTACAGACAGTGAAGGGATATAAGAAATGGTTTTTCATGTCAAAATAATATAATTGTAAATTTTGCTAATATATATATATATATATATGTATGTATGTATGTATGTATGTATGTATGTATGTATTTTGCAGTGGTGTTGCTGTCATAAAAAAATAGTTAATTTTTTTTTGAAATATTTTTTAACGTAAAAACAAGCATAATATTAGAGCAGCTACCCAACTCGATCCTCTCCTAAAGTCTACAGAAGAACACGTAGGAAATATTGACGGGCTCGAATTCTCTTCAAATTCGAACTTGAACTCTTTCGACATTCATGGAATTTAATTCAGGCTCAATCCGAATCTGAGCTGCAAAATTATGTCGATGTTGAAAAGTTGACAGGAATCTTGCAGAGGATGTTGACAAAGGACTTTAATAAAGAAGAATCTTTCAGGTCCCGAAACAGCTTTTAGCAGCCGGATCTTGCTGCTACGAGCGCTGATAGAAAGAGAAGTCAATTCCATAGCAGTCAGTAAAACTAGTTGTTCGTCTAAACCAGAGTGAATTGATCCCGTTAAAGAAGCTATCTTTTGCACTACATCATGGGCCATCTCATTAGGTGAAGTACATGGTGCAAGCTGAGATATATATATATATATATATATATATATATATATATAAAAGAATGGATTGTTCTTGAGAAACACAGGACTGAGGATTTTTAGAAGGCCACCATCATTCAGCTGTCTGGGGACAGTGTAATGTGCATTGAATTTCTTCCACCATTTGATTTTGATTTTGATTTTTCCACAGAGCTGATGTTGTCCTGGTTGAGAAATAGAGTGATCCCAGGATAAAATCCAAGTAATTTTAAGAGTATACGAAGCATTTTTGTAATCTTGATAAGAAAATGTTTGAGGATAAAAGCTCTGTGAAAATTGTTTTTTAGTATGAATATTTTGATTCCAATCAACAGGAGTTAAAACTTTTAAAATTAAACAATCTTGTCTGGATTATTTTTGTCTACAGTGTGAGTAACTTTGAATCCACCAATATAGATTCATAATACTATCTGGTTTTCTTCGATGATCATGGAAATTAGTGAAAATCAATACGAAAGACGGATTTACATGGAAAATAGTGAATATTATCTCTTATGCCTCGGGCTGATGCTATTTTTTCCCAACATAAAAAAGAAGAAGAGATGTTAACGTGATCTAAGTACTCGAAAAAAAAAACATAAAAAAAAATTGAGACATATATTATTAACTTAATTGGATTTAATAAACTTGACTAATTTATCAAGAATAGCAATAATAAAAAATAAAATGATAATATATAAATTTTTAAAAATTTAACAACAAAAAAAAGGTAAGAAAAATTAAACTTGAACCTATTTGGATTAGAACGTCAAATATGTAACTTGATTGTGAAATTAGGGATTATCATTGAAAACAAATTAAATAAAACTATGAATCTCTATTATCAAACAACCTAATATTGAATGACGAAATTAAAAAAAGATAATTAATTTTTTTTATTAAAAAGAAAAAGAAATCAAATGTTGACGGAATTTATATGATAATGGAGAAAAAATAAATGAGAATGCAATAACCACATAGAAAGTAAAATAAAAAAAAATTCTGAGCTTAATTTCTAGCAAACAAAATATTGAAGGAAAAAAATTAAAGAAAATAATATAATAAAAAAAAATTGAAAAAACTTGGCCCAAATCCACCCGATTCAGCATACAAGATAAGTGATTTGGTTATGATATCAGGGTAACCACGTCAAAAGCAAATTAAATAAAACTATGACGCTTAATTATCAAACAACCTAACGTTGAAGGGTGAGATAACCTAGATTATTTTTAAAATTAGTGAAAATACAATAGAAAGCAAATAAAAAATAATAATGGAGTCCAATCTCCATTTAAATAAATATTGAAAGATGAAACTGAAAAAACATGAGCTTATAAGAATGAAAAAAACCAAGAAAACCTGTGAAAATCTCTTAAACCTGAGTTAATCTCCTAAAATCACAACCTATGAAATTCTAAACTTGAGCTCAATTTAGAGGCTCAACCCCCAACTAATTTAATATTGAATGATAAAATTGAAAAAAAATATTTTTTTAAAAAAATTCAAAGTAAAAAAATAGCAATCAAAACAATAATAACCAAATCTGATAAGGAAAACAAAAATCAAAGGATGGTGAAATTATTAAAAAAATTTAATTTTTAAAATTATCTCAAATAAAATAAATAGAAATACCAAATCTAAGAGATGAAAAAAAATAAAAGAGGATGAAATTGAAAATATAATTGAATTTTATAAATTATTTTAAATAAAAAAATAATAATCAAAAGAATATTGATCAAAATAGAAATACAAACAAATTAAAGAGCTGCTTTGAAAAATTAGAGGGCTAGGCAATGAAATAGAGGAGGAGAGAGCATAAAAAAAAGGGTTATTGGGGCCAAACCAAAGGTCTTTTGACCACACGCGCTACCTGATAATAGAGATGTTTCCGAAATGAATTGAACACTACCTTGAAAATCATTGTTTGGTCGCTAAATGACATAGCACATGCCACTTAAAAAATGTTGGGAACTCCTATAAGCTGGTGTATGTATTGCTCATGCCAATCACTTTTATTTTTTAAGTAACATTTAATATTTATTAAAATTTCAAAGTGCTGTTACTCTATTTGATTATAGAAAACCGAGTTGAATATATAAAAAAACCCTTGAACTCCAACTTAAGAAATTTTTTTTAAATAATTTAGTCATTTTATTATACTTAAAAAAAAATAAAAAGGTAAAAAATATCCTTAACACAAGTTTTTTTTTTCCTGTGTAAGTAAGTCATTTTATTGTTCTAAAAAAAAATACAAGAAGACAGATTTCTCCAAATTAAATTAATAATCAAAGGATTATTTGAGAAAAACCATATTATTTCTGATAACAAGTTAGTGATATTGTTTGAGAAAGGGAAATTTCTTTCATTTTTTCATGATGGAGTAATTTTTTTTTATCCAAGCCATATACCAAAATGATAATTAACTAGTTGTTATTTCTGATCTAATCTTTATTTAAGTATTCCACCATACCCTATATCCAAAGCGTCTATTTCTACTATAAGAAAAGCTAGGGTTAATTATACATAAACATGGAAGAGTTTTGACATGTTTTTGTTTTTAACCTTTCGAAGTGTAAGTGCGTGTTCATGAGACCATGCAGGTGGACTTATTCCCAATCGTCTATATAGAGGTTCACATATTTGTCTAAAATCTTGGAAAAAATCAGCTGCATAATTCAAACATTCTGAACATATTTGCAATTGAATTAGATCATTCACTATTTTGTTTTTCTTTAATTTTTGTTATTAGATCAAAGCAGAACAGTTCTGACACAAGATATTTTCATTCAGGAAAATAATTACGCTTTGATTTTTTTTTCTTTGATTTCAAATTTAGCTATTTCTTCTGAAAATTCTTCTTTGTTTGGGTGGCAAGCCAGCAGTAGTTAGGTTATGGTATTAAACAAGGTTCCCTTGTAGTTATTCCCTGTCTTGGACTTCTGTGCTTCAAGAACTAAAAAAAATGGCAATCATCTATGGTGGGAGCAAAATTGTTAAATAAAACACTGAATTTCTAGGCCAAATCAGAACAGGACGCAATAGACCTCAAGAAAGAAATGCCAACACTTCTCATTTTCATTTAAAATACAAAAAGGGTCGGAAACTCCCTGATTGTGTTCATGGAGAATATACAAATTGATTTTAATCTCTCGTAATTTTGGTCAGGGAACACATTAGCAGCTACAATTTGATACTTAATAATCATAATGATAGCCAAAATACAGCTTGATGACCCTATATGCATAGACATTGCAAGACTGAGACAAAGCATAAGAAGTGGAAGGGGGGATTGTAGGACTCATTCAGGCACCTTTTTGAGGCAATGTTTCAAATGCTGAAACAGTGTTCTCGAACTTAATCCGATGCAGAGGGGCACCGCTTTGCTTGATAGCGCAAGCTATCTTGTCCTCAAGGGGGCAACGGGCTTTTAGCATTGAGAAAACATGATTGTTCAACCTTCTTGCTTTCTTCATTGCTTCTAATAGGGTTTCCCATCCCTTGCAAAAGAAGAGGGCAGCCAGATTAATCAATCGGAACATGGAAAAAGTTAATAGGCTAGAAGCAGCTGAATCACTCCCCTGTTTTCATTGTACTTTAAATACAATCATGTCAGAAATTAATTTTACTAGTTACAATTCTTTCTTCAGAAAGAAGGAAGCACTGTATTTCTATGGTTATGGACTATAAATCATCATATTTTCTGTACTATATTTTAGATTTTCCTCATTGAGAGATTAAATTTGATTCAGAATATGAGTCCACTCAGTGCGATTGAGAATTATGACTTGTTCAATATGCATGTTACTATGACTAAGATTGTCCAAGTGCTAGTAATCAGGCAAATCATGTACAGGTCTGCACAATTGGATGGTTAATAAATTAACAGTTTGATGGTCAGACTAGCTGGGCAAATCCCATCCCTAAAACATGAATTGCAACCTAGATTCTGAGCGACATAAATGCTAGCAAGCCAAGTTGGTATGTGGAATCAAGGCTCAACAAAATTGCAAATGAAAAAGCACACAGAAGGAATTGACGTTCTTCAGAAACATCAAAGTCTGATAAAAGCACCATAATGACCTAGAGTACAGCTAAAATGTAGAACATAATGATGTGCAACCATTTATTTAACTCCTACATAATGAGTAAAATCCTACTTGAAGACAAGTATGAGCAGAAAGAAAAGAAAAGAAAAGGGAAAAATAAAATAAAATAAATGAACGATTTTTACACACAGAATCAGTTATAGCACAACTTGCAATTCCATCAAACGAGGAATCCAACTTGAAGTCCTGGCAGCGGAAAATAATATTTTAACTATAAAACAATAATTTCCTATACACAGGCATACTACTCATGAGTACAGAAAAAATCAAGTATAAACGCAAATTTCAATACCTGGGCAACATGGGGATTCTTATGTGCTTGGGTGAGTAATCCAGCCTCTACTTCTGCAACATTGAGGACTTGATATGAAAAATCAAAGAGTTCAAAATGCATCTGCTGCCCAAGCAAGTAGATAATGGTACAACCACCCCAAGCAACTGAGTCACCCAACACTTCAAAATTTGATGATACTTGAACAGAATCCTCCAGGTGTCCCTACAACTCAAGTATCGAAACGGATTAGTAGAGAGAAGATATCCTCAATTACTTAATTAAACTAACATACTTCAGTGGCTAAATTAGAGGTAAAACTAAAGGTTCATCATCCTTCTAATTAAGTAGTCATAGTATTTAACTGCGAGACCTCATGCAGTTTGATCACAATATACTATTAAATTTCTTAATCAAACAATTGGTCCACCTGCTCAACTAACAGTTTTAGATCACAAATGTAGTTAGCTCCAGATATCAAAGTTGCAATTATACAGAAAGGAGAATGTTCAAGTCAATGGTTCTCGCTTAATCTGACAGGGTCCGTTCAGTACTAAGATGTGTGTAGTACTTCGCCTTGACCTGGATTGCAGCCCCCTAGAACACCAGCATGGCTGCTCATCAGGAGGTACCACATGGCAGGGAGCTAGTACCTTATTAGCTTGGTTGTCAAATCAAGATTCAAATGATGAATTGGAAACATTATATTCTGAAAAAAATTATAACTCCTAATATATGACACAAATTTAAAAATAGCCTAAAATGTACGTCCTATTAAACATGAGTTATTTGCTCAACAATAATGAAAAATAGCATGACTAGATCTTCTGATTGGCTAATAGCATGCCATACGATTGTCATAATACATTCTCCGAGGATGGCAATCATCTGTTTTTAATTTTAGTGATCAAATAAAATAGTTCATGTGAAATTTTTGGCCCAAAAACAGAGAGTAATGAGAAGCAAGTCCACAGCACATTTAACAGAGATAGCTGTCTAGAAAAGTTATTATCAACTAGTAGGTGGATTCTCTTAGTCTGGTGTATGAACTAATACCTTGACATGCATGTAGATGATTATTGTTCAGATGCATTGGCTAAGCTTGATGCTATCATAAAAATATTTTGTAGAAGGTCATTCCTTACAATTTGAAGGCCACTATATATACGGTAAAAATCCTTTGAAGTTGTAATGTCAATGAACCCTGTCTTGGGAGCAGCACTCCATTTACAGCAATATTTATCCAATGCAGCACTGGTAAAAGCAAGGGCATATTCCAGCACACTTCCAGTATTCATGTTAGCTTTGTAAAGAAGATCTGCAATAAAATGAAAAGACCAGAACTGTTAATTTAAAAATTAAAGAAATGAAGGGAACACGTCTTGAATATAATAACAGACATCAAACTAGAGTAATTAACTACTATTATTGCACAAAAAGTACTATTATAGTACTATCAAAGAACTGGTATGTTTTTTTGTCTCTAAAAAGTTGGTCAAACAAACAGCTATAAACCATCTGAAGTGAAATAAATAATGCACCTGCAGCTTCTGCCTGTTTTGACATGGTATAAAAAGATGTTGGATTTGGACAACCAGGGTTGGACATTACTGCAGCGGTGGCTGATTTGAAAAGATTGACAACAGGACTATCCCCACCATCCTGTGAAAGCAATATTTGACCATCTGCATCAGGAAACAAGCCCAACCAAGGGGCTGTTTGCATGAAATGCATGGTATCAACTTCCCTCTGTCAATCATGAAAAACAACTATAAGAGGCAGTAAGAAAAAAATGGTTTCCAATCATAACAGAAGTCGTGAGCTATGTTACAGTTTCGCATACTAAACAATATATTGTGGCATGTTCATTAGCCTGTCAGGCAAGCATTTTGCCTTACTAAATTAATGTACATGAAAAACTTAGTACAGGTTTTATATTTTTTTCATCTTATATTTCATTAACAGTCATTTAAAAAACCAAAGATTACATTCCTTAGGTAATTACAAATAAAATTGAGATAGATTCCAGGCTTCTGCGATGCATTATTATAAGAAAATGTTTTATACAACTAAATAATGTGCAATAATTATTTTCCTCCATTAATAAGATTGGTCTAGGATCTAATCATACACAATGTTGTTACTACATCGGTTCAACAATAGCATTTGGCTTCATGATATAATATTTGGATCTGCTTGCACATCATTCACAACAACAAAACAAGAGTGTCGATAAATATTAATACCCACTAGGATGTCATTCCCAACAATAGAACAAGAGTTACAAGTATAACCAATCATGAAGATAGATGGTGAAATGAGATTTGTACATCTGGTCCAATGACTTTTAGGAAGAGCATATCAAGTCCACATCCAGGTCTCTAATCTAAGATGAACATGCCAAATTCCTCACCAAAAACTAAACATGGCAATGGCTAACCCCTGATTGGTAGAAATACAAAATTCATCAATATTTGATTGCTGTTTTTGTCTACTAGCATTTGTCCCATTATGATGTAAACATGTAAACTAGAAGCTCATAATGAGGAAAAACAGTTGCATGGACTTCGTCCAGCAACTTCCATATAGGCTCTGCCAATAAGACAAGACAAGTGGATAAAAAAATTCAATGGTCCCACATTATGATGTGTGACTTTGTCCATATGTCTTGCCTTTGTTAGCCTTGTCTATGATGAGTTGGTAGATTAAGTCTACACCACTAATTCTCCATAGTCTACACAGTGTGATACTCCCCTAACCCATAAGTTCCCCAAGAATCTTAAAGTACTCGTATAATTTTGCATTCTTGTTTCAAGGGATAGAATGGCAACCCTGTCAAAATATGAGTCCACTAAACTCCAATGCTACCCTCTAGAGCAAGCATAAGTAGTCTAGACATGTCCTCATATTATCATGAAATGAAGAAACTAGGATACTGACCAATACAACATCAAGAAGCCCCATCCAATATAACACACTGCCAATCTCCTTTATTCCTCGAAGAACCTCTGCTTTGAGCTCTGATTTTGTTCCCCAGTTAAGATTTTCTTTGACAACCCTCATACAGCCTGGATTGGAAATTAAACATGTAAAATGGAGAAATGAGCACAATAGTTCGAATCCACCCACCCTAAAGCATGCTCAATTAGCAAGAGATGCATGCATAGAATTCAGCATCATAAAGCATTCATGATATCAGTAGATTCCCAGAAAAAAAAAAAGTGATGCAAGCAGGCACTTGTTAAGTAAATACCATGTGCAATGCAAATATTCAATCCACAGATGAAAAAAAGACGATTAAACACACTTGAGACAAGATCTCATAGCTACAGCACTTAGAAATCACTTAAACAGATTTTATGCACCTCACATTTGAGGAAGCTCTCACCATATGTATCACACCTAAGCACTCACTTGGCTTTTCTCTCACTAACAATAAAATAGTGCATAAGATCCTCAAGGTTGGTGGTTGTTGGAATTGCGATGTGGTAAAGTTTGCAACAGATTCTTCCTTGAGTTCTCCAAATGAACATTAAACCTTAAAGTACACTGTACACCCATAAACTTCAACTCACTGTCCCTAATAAAATGCATGTCGATATATTGTAACTGTGCATGCATGTACACGTGCATATATTACATTGTACTCAAGTTCTTTCAACCTATTTAACACCTCCAGCAGTGTATGAACGAAGAAGAATATATTACACATGCATAATCATGACACCACCATTTACCTGTGACTCCTCCATCAAAAGGGAGCAGTCCAATAGATTTTGGCAACGCTTCTTGCAATCCAGTGATCATCGGTTCAAGTGTACTTACCTGAAACACATAATTCATGAAACATTAGACTCAATCTCAATGAAACAAAAAGGATAGTGTTTGTCCACACAGCTTCAAATGAAATCATACAAATAGTAACAAGATCCATCTTTTCATGAAATTTAGTTTTAATAAATGAAAATAAACTCTTCTCAAAAGCATCACATACCTTATTTGATATATGATCTAGTAGGGCCCGGATAAGCCAAGGCAATGATCTGGATCCTAGAAGTCTAACAGTAGAAAACATGTGGGGAATTCCAAAGAACCCACTGTGCAAACGCGCAAAGCTTTGATGCGCAGAATTCAACTCCTGCCATGATAATAGTCAATGAGAATGCAAGTCAGAAAATATCAAGAGAAACAAAAATAGCATCATATTGGTAAAATCCAATCGAATGATGGTGTATAACTCTAGTTCGTTACCTGAGTACCACAATAGAAGTTAGGCTTTGCACAGGGAACTGATGGCTTTTGCATAGGAACAAGAGGAACTCTTGATGATCGGACAAAACGCTGAGTAGTGTTGCATAGGATGAAGTTTGGCAGGAAATCGTTTTGCATCTCTGACCAAATCTAACACACACCAATAAACTGATTTGAGTAAAACTAGCTCCTTGGGAAAGCGAAGGATAAAATAAATTACACTCTTAGGAAATTTCCTTAAATAAATATTATTTGTTTTCTTTCATTTTTCATATAACCATAAGAAAAAAAAAGCATCGTGCTTCATTTTTTAGGCACAAGACTAGGGAATCCCCAAGGTTCCACAATACAAAACACACGAGAAGTGTGCTTTAGACAATGCATACACAAAGACAAAACATAAAGGTCCTCGGGCCAAAATGCTAATGAATTGGCCTGAGATGTATTTTTCCTTTAATAAATATCATAATCATGGTTATAGAACCTAAATTGGCCCGACAGGTTGACCCGGGACCCAGCCAACCCAAGACCTAGACTGGTCCAAGTTAACTAAAAAGCCCCCTAAGAAATTCACCTCGGTCAAACCCAGGCTACCCACCAAGTCAACCCGAAGAAACCTAGGTGAGACCGCTATATTTTTAAGCAGCGCCATTTTGAATCAAGGATAAAAACCCCTAATTCCCAAATCCAACAGCCACCACGCAAAGCACCAAATCCCCTTTTCCCTTCAGTTTCCAATCTGCATCTTCTTCACTTTCTTTTCCCCTCATAATTGAGGGGTTATAAATAACACAAGAGTAGGATAGATTGTAATTACCAATGCAGTGAAGCATCTTACACCTATTGTCCCAGAACTCTGGAAGATAGTGCCCAGCTGTTGTTGATTTGGATGTTGACTTACAAGAACAATTACAATATGCTTGATTGTGCACAAATCTTGAATTTCTGTTCCCCATAGATCTTCAAATGTTTTAATTCTTAGGTTGATGCGAAGATAATTATAGCAGGCAAGTGGCTACTAAATAATGGGCAAAAAAAGATGCTTGTCTGCTCAACAAATTGAGACGCTAAAGAAAAACTGGAGGAATTTTTTGTAAAGGATCCAATGAAATCAAAGGACCCATCATGCATAGTGAACTCAAACCACTTCAATCGTTTGGAAAGGCTCTTGGATGAGGACAAGGTCTTCAACAAAATCGTTGTTGGAGGCCAAAGAAATCAGAACAAATTGTGGGTTCAATGTTTCTAAAACCTTGTCCTCCCCTTGTTGGCAATCCTTCTGTATTTTTCAGCACGTGACCTGCCGCCCAGGTCAGGTTTAATAATTATGATCATAATGTTGCTACATTTTTTATTTTAATGATAAGAAAAAAATATGCACCATGCTTTGTTTTAGATACAAGACTAGGGAATTTCCAAGCTCAATCATCCCATAATATAACATACATGAGAAGTCTCCCTTGGACAACCCATACACAAGGACAAGATATAGAGGTCCTAAAGCCAAAAATGCTATTGAATTGGCTCGAGACTCTTCCAGCTTCAATTCAAAAACAAGGATAAGAACAATAAGCACATCAGATATGATAATTTCTACATTAATTCTTCCACTGAATCAGAGCCAGAAGAGAGGTTACATATTACACACCAAAATTAATGATGCAAAATGCCACCAAATCTATATAAACAGAATATCAATTCTTTGCTCTGTCCATTGAATGTATATGCTTACGAAACGAAAGACTGCAATCAGCTTATCCACATTGCTAAAATATTAATTTTTGAAGATAGATACATAATAGAGATTAGAGTGCAACATTTCCCAGAATACCATGATTGTGCGCCATGATTGAAAAATGATTATGCATCAATATTACAAAGGGATGTGCCATTAAAATAAAAGTCAGAAAGAGTTTGTCAAACCTGAGTAGCAAGTCGACTAGAAAATGACACAAGAGATAAGTTTTCTTGCATCTCATTCAACATGAGACTGAATGAGTCTATTGAAAGATCTTTTGAAAGCAGGCCATGCGCATGCTTTAAGATTTCCACAAGTTTTTCTAATTCCTGCAACCAAATCATGGCATTTGTTTTTCCATCAGAATAATAAACGATTTATTTGTTTTATGAGCCGTGAAAAAAGAAATTTCATGGAGTTATTATTTGAGAATTCATTCTAAAAGCTCAATCTGGTAGGTCAAGACAACTATAAAAATACATACATCCATATCTAACTTTCTGCTTGTTAATATGTGAGAACTGAACAGCTAGCACCATTCAATGTGCAAGACTTTGTCCATAATACAAAAACAGTATATGAGCTTAGCAAAATAAAACAGTGCATCTTCTAAGGTTACAACAGGAAAGGGGAAACATGAGGAACCATGTTAAAGCATCCTGAAGTCAGGCTGATTGCTAGGACACTTCTATACTCTACATCCTACTAACTTTATTTTTAATTGATATGATAACATGATAGATGTGTTACCACTAATAATAAGAACCACAAGAACAATCTACTTACCACCACTGCACATAGATCCTGAGACTCAAAACGATCAAAAAGAAACTCGAGATTGTCTCTAAAAACCTTGTTCATCCTTTCAGAAACCAACCTTCTTAAATCAACGGTCCTCCCAAGTAACTGTACACAATAACATCCAAAAGAAGAGAGGGAGCATCAGAGGAACAGGTCTAAACCATTATTCTACTTCAGACCAAAGAACATAAAAAAAGAGGTGACTATAAACATGTGAAATAACAGCAAAGATATATGGTCCAATCCTATGCTGAGAAATAACAATTGTGAAATAATCCCCTAATTTGGGGTACTCAGTCTTGGTTAGGGAGTAAGTTGGAAAATGTCAAAGAACTATCTCAACTCAAGCTCTTTGGGCTTGAAACTTGCACAGACCCACACTACCTTGTGCTCAAATAGAATGAGAGTGATGAGATTCGAATTTGTGATCACTTTGTCAACAAAACTCTAATATAATGTCAAATAATCATCTCAACCCAATAACTTATGCTATTAAGTGAAGCCACAAGATATGATTTATATTATTCTTTAACACACAATTAACAAAATATGATTTATATTTCAAATTGTTATTAGCAATTGCCAGGGAGAAAGAAGGTAATGATACATCCCAAGACAAATGTGGACCAAACACATCAGCAGACATAAATGCAGTGAATCATTGACAATATATGGAAAACTATACTTTTACCTTTACTCTAGTCATCTTAAATAGTGCAGTGAACCTCATAGGCTGTACAGAATATTTTTCTCTATTGTCTGAGGCAAAGAGGAATGATGGATCAAGTAGTTCACTGCAGAATTTAGCAAACCAACAAGATAGATGATTTAGTTCATTGTATTTCCAGTAGTACACGTTACTATAGAAAGAAGGGAAAGCATGTACCTTGCTGCCCAACTCTTGTAATAAGTGAAAATAATTTCACAGAGTTTTGAAACAAATAAATCAAAACAATGGTCCACCTATAAAAACTTACTACACTGAGTTAGAGCGAAAATTCTGAAATAACAAACCTGAGATGTGGGCAGGGAATCAACAGACCACCACCAGTTTATCAAATGACAACTAGGAAATGCATGTGTTCCCAAAAAGAGATGCAAAAGAATTAGTCCTAGAAAATGCTTAAATATAATATACCTCAGCCTCAATTTCATCATAGAGGAATCGCTGCCTTAAGGCAGCCAGAGCTTGCTGAGCTGAATCATTGTAGATGTCAAATGGCATCAGAACACTTTCAAGAAGACCTGCATTCTGGGACTCGAGCACATGATCTACCAGCATCCAGGGAAGAGAACATTCAATAGGAAACTGCATATGGATAACAAACAAGTTCCCACAAATCAAGAAAGTGATATAATGAATAAAAATGTGAATGAAAGGAAAAATAATTGAAATTTCACTATTATATATTTAAACTAAGCTCTCACTTTTATTCCCCCAGTAAAAATCAGTTGCACATGCTGCTTTCTATATCATAATGTTTTCTTAATAAATGTCTAAATCCATGTATAGACACCAGAAGTCATTACAGGTGCTTCCATAAAAGGAAAAAAGGACCAATTCATGACCAGATGCAAACCAAAGTAATACAATTTAGTTTAATCTGAAGTGGGATGAAACTGAATAACTTTCCCAGCCAACAAGATTCAAACCCCAAGAAAAATTGATCAAAAAGAGTTGAACAATGGAGCAAAAGAATGAAGTTTCCAATTGAGAGTTCAGAAACACAACTAAGCCCCTTATACCAAGTCAATCACTTCCTCAGTATTCTATCCTGATGATGATTCCCTCAATTCAGTCTAAACAAAGCAAGAAATATTTTCCAAGTTAATAGAATAATTCAGCCATAATAAAACTCTGACACAAAGTAATTCTCAACAACATCAATTTAGTAAGGTAGACTTGTTCTCCCCATGTGTTAAAGAGTTTCATAAACTATAGCAGGTGCACAAGAAATCCTGTTTTCTTACCTGAATCACACGAGATGACTCCAAATAAAATTCTCTAAACCATAAGAAACCAAGATCTGTCAAAGTTGCAACAGTCGCTGCAAACATTTACAGAATTGTTAAACTTCAGTATATAGTACTTGAAATTTAGTGCAGCAAAAGGACAGTATACTTCATTTTCCACCTATCTTGAACCAATAAAACACTAACAGGAGCACAATTAGCTATATTATCCTCAAAGAAACAAAGGCATCATGAACATGGACATGCTGCCAATATGCCAAGTTAGCATTTTCAATACTGTGAAAAGCAGAGAGTCTCCAATGAAGAAGCGCTCTCTCTCTTTTATTTTTATGGTGTCCACAGAGCTTACCAGCTAAGGGCCTCTATAAGGGGACAATTATGTGCCATGCTCCTATTAGGATGGTCTATGGACAAAAAACCAAGATATCAAATGGATGATATTAAGATTTGGGTTGTCTTCTTGATCTTGAAGACTGCAAAAGAAATCCTTTTTCTAGAATTCTAAGGATACATCATACTTTGTGAAGAATCTTCTGATTCATATGCTTACTATGAGTTTATTTGTCCAGAAAATGTTGTAGCCATTCACAGTTTTTCATAAGGATTTGCATACTAGAATTCATAAGAAGTTTGCAACTAGACTTGGCGTCAAAATATCAGGGAAGAAAGTCTTTATAGACCTTATACATGGGACTGTTATAAAACCTCAGACCATTATACCTTATATATGGAACTGTTATAAAACCACAGACCATTATGACTCATTATCATTTTCACTTATTGTTGGCTCATTTAAATAGGCTGATCTGTTATTCTGGTAAAGAAGAGATTTTTGATAAAAAGAAAAGAGATTTTGATAAGAAACTAACCTGAAAAATCCAATATATGCAGGAAGAAGCCAAGCTTGTAAAAGAAGGTCTCCAACTGCTTTAAATCATTTACAGGAATCTCAGACCCACTGTTGCCAAAGAGTCCACCAGGCTTCCGAAGATTACCACCAGACACCACTTCATATATCAAGAACTGCAAGCAATGGACCTGAACAAAGAAAACCAATGATATTAATTAAGTATGAGCATATGTATGCAAATAATGACAATATTGTAATCCAAACTCTTCATTCAAAACACAAACACATGATTGACAAGGAAGGAAACCAGAAGGCATGCATGGTGTGATTGCATAAGACGCATATAATTTACAATAAATTTTATGTCAAAAATGAAAAATGGCTTGTTTGATGGAAACATGCAAAATTTTCATAGATATAGCGATAGATTTACACCAAGAAATTACTGTCTATAACATCAGTCCAGTGGACCTGAAGGCAGGAAACGTTTTTGTCCACAGGAAGATGGTACCACGAAAATAGACAAAGAATTGGGTGACATGACCAAAATAAAAATTTGGAAGGAGATTTCACCCCCTTAAACACTGAAGTCTTCTGCTTATATCCTCCTCTACCACCTCAACCAAACTTTTGAAATTTCCAGTCTTACTCCACGTTCTATCTTAATCCAACTCCCTATTGCTGGTCCCCGTCTCACAATATCCACAGCTCCTTCTGAATTGGTGTCACTTAGACCTACGAATGTATTAGTATAAAAAAATTGATTGAATTAAAGTATTATGCGTGAAGAAAGGAAACCTGATAAAAAAAAGAGAGAGATGATAAAGGATTCAATTCCACAGCAGATCACAAAATCACATTAACATTTTATTCAGTAGTTTAATTATGATCTATCTACAAACACCCTCTGAAAACTGGTGGTTGGACTTAATAACTCATACATTCTAATATGCTTTTCTTCATTGGTTGCAAAAGCCTATTGCAGATGAAGATAGTCATTGGAGATTGATTATCAGTTCCAAGTACAGGGTGTCCACGGAAAGAGGTTTGCATGGAAAAAGTGTTCAGGAATTTATCAGAAAATTTTACAAGACTTTTTCTCTTTTTTATTTGGGAAGGGAGAATTGTATCCTGTTTCTGCAAGACCTTGGTTGCATCAATTCACTTCTTAAGACTCAATTCATTTGTCTGTCCTCCTTTGAGCTGATAAAGAACACTGTACATTGCTTAACAAGCAAGGAGTGTTCTTGAAACTGGGATTGTCTTGACTTCTCAACCTAAAGAATACCTTTGTATATGATGTCAAGGGGATCAGCATAATGTGATGCAAGAAGAGAATTGCCTATCTTTGAAAAAATAGCCTTCATCAAACATCTGAGCAAGACAACTTTATAATTAATCTCCTTGGTCATAGACCAAATCTTTTAGAAGTGACGGTATGCCTTAATCTTTGCTCAATCACTCTATCTTCCAAAGCTTCACAGTGTGACTGAGAACCAAACCATATTAGTTTTATTCCAGAACCCACTTATCCAACATTTTTATATGCTAAGAACTATAACTGCTATATCTTGACAGGAAATGTAAAGCATGAATAAGTGGTGAAATGAGTAAAATCCGTGTGGCTAAGAACTATAACTGCTATATCTTGACAGGAAATGTAAAGCATGAATAAGTGGTGAAATGAGTAAAACCTGTGTGGCTGTGGGTGCCACTGGCCTTGGATAAAAGAAGTTCCCTTTGCTTTCATCACCTCCATGTGACTGTAAATAAGATTCAGGCTTGTTTGTATTTGCCATCCAGTCTGCTGAAAGAGTCCTCATGTCAGAAACAATCCTGAAAGTTACCAATTGAATAAAGTAAATATGCAGTTGAAACATTCAAGTGGAAACCATTTAGATGCAGACTGTCTTTTTTAGCAAGTTAAAACATCTCAACAGTTTGCCTGGACATATTAACTAGTAAGAAAAGTAGAGAATTTTGTTGGATGTGGCTCCTGACTCTCTTATGCCAGTAATGTCTCACATTTAAAGCATTCCCAATGACATTTTCCCATTTCCAAGCAAGCTTTGGTATCACAGTGACGTGGCAGAATTGTTACTAACAGAATTCATGGGCTTTAGGAGGGTTACAGATTGCAAGGGTGAAGACAAGCTATGTCAGAAATGATATGATGCCCGTGGAGAGTGATTGGTTCAAGAATTGATCTATTTTCCAGAAAACTATAATGGGACAGATTTGCTTTCCTAGCCACTTTATAGTGCACTGAGTCAGAGGCTTTTAGAGAAGTGTTTTTAGCCTGTGTTCAGCGGAATGGAGGGATTCTTGTTTATTTATCTCAAAAAAGTTATCCTCCATCACTAGTAATTTTCCACTCTTTTATCTCTTGACAACATCTTTTATCATTGAGAAACAAAATACTACACTACTTGCACAGACTAGAAAGGCCCTCAATTTTTTATGGATCAGAAAAATAGTACCGCTGTCCTTAAGGTAGCAAGTGCAGGACTTAAACCTGATTTCTACACCTAATCCCCTAATTTCTAGGGAAGAAATACCACTAACCTAACCGCCTATTAGCAGCAAACAAATAATTTGGACAGTAGAAATTTGCCCTAAATTCAAATGATATAATACTGATTAAAAATGCCCACCTCGACAGGTCCTTCTTCTTTCTAAAGGTAGTCTTCAACATGGTGGCTAATGTGTTTTGGACAAAATCTTGGACTTCAGCGTGTATTGTTTCCCATAAGGCATCAGCTACCAATGTGTCACACCGATGCATCAGTGATCCAACACTCTTAATGTAACTAACGAGCTCAACAAGTGCTTTCCTCTCCTCAGCATTGTAATTATATCGTACCACCTGCAAGATAATTCAGTATTACAATATGTCCAGTCAAGCAAACAATAAAAGGTACATAGTCAAGGCAATAGTTCTTGAAATATCTAGACAATGTGTATGACACAAGGCAATATATTAAATCTATTTATCACAAGTATGGCCCCAAATAAATCCTTCTAAGTTAGTTCTAAGTTGTTGGATTCCTCAAGTGAGCATTGCTGACTGCGCTTCAGCCTTCAGCATATGAAATAGACCAAGAACACAATACCAAAATCACAAATATAGACTATGATACCTTTTCGTAGTCAAAAAATGATTCTGAGGTTCCGTTAGATTCTGAAGGAATTGCATCTTTGCATGGGCGAGAAAATTTCCAAGCACATTGCTCCCAAATTCGTGCAGTCCATCTGCTTAAGAGCTGGAAACCTTCAACAACCATATCATACATGTTTCCCTTGACTTCTTTGCACCAGTCAACATCTGCACCATCTATTGACTTCAATAACAATAGCTGTGCACACAATTTGAAAAGATAGGAAACACATATTAAAAAGGCTAATGACAAAGCTAATCACATTACAAATAGGGAGTGGAAAATTTGTGGTGAAAATGAATAAGCACCTGATTCAAGGATGAAGCAAAACGAATTGTGAAATCATCATGCTCAGCACGAATAGTTCCTATGTGATTAACAATGAGATAATGCCTCTGATAAGTACAATATGTTAAGGCTTCAAAGATTACACATACAAGTTCCACAGAGTGTAACACGGGATAGTAATTATTCTAACTGCAAAATGGATCTAACAAAGCATTAATGGTCTACTGTGCAGACACGAGGGCCCGTAACTGATGAAGACCTCATTGTCCCCACCATCACAAAGAAGAGAATTTACATACCTGTTTTTGTCAAAGATAATAATCTAACGAAGCGCGGCATGATAAAAAAAAAGGAAAGAAAGAATGAAAGAAAGAAAGAGAAAAAAAAATTGTAGAGGATATTCTTGTGCCTCCCGAGGTGGGAGCTCATGAGGTGCTGGAAGGGTGAGGAGACGAGTTTGTGCAGCAAATCTCTGAAAGTAAATGGACAGCTCTTTCAAGATTGCAGCAGGAGAAAGATGAAGATCAGGGAAGGCAGGAATGATCGGATCATTCTGCCACAAATCACAAACAAATTAGAATATATCAATTAAATGACTAGATTTCAGACAAGTAGGAAGAAAAAAAGAATATATTTTGCGCAATTTCAGGCAAAAATGACATATTAGATTACCAGAGCACAAAGAGATACGAACAGAATACCTTAAAAATATTTATCAGCCTGTTGATTTTTACCCTCTTATACAGTGACTCACTGTCTTTTTCTGATGAAGTTGCCAAGACAACAAGAACTGGTAAAACACGTAGAAGAATGTGCCTCTCCGGAAACAAAAGCGCAAAATCCAATTCCAATGACTCAATGGCAAAAACTATCAGAACTTGAAGAATATCTTCTACACTATTGTAAGTCAAGGACCTCGATGTAATACCAATTATGATTTCACAACAAGAAGAGCAAGACAAATGATATTCTAAACAGAACAATGGCATCATGGAAAAACTTATGCAAACAGGGTAAACTTATGTGTGAAAAAAATATCAAGCATTTCTTCCTGTGCTGCCACACTGAAAGGCAATCAATAATTAGTATAGATACGTGTTCACCCGAAACATTTCGACGTGCAAGTTCAATAAGATTGCCCACCTTGTGCTTAAGAATATCTGCAGCAGTTGAGTTACAAAGTAATTAATATTGATCAGTTCATCAAATTAACAGTGAAATAAGAGCAGATATCATGTCAGCACTTTGCCGCAAAAAAAGAGGCACTTTAAGAAACAGAGAAGGTAAAACATCATTTAAGACAGATAAGGTTACATGAGAAAAGTTCTCACACCTGTAAATCATCTAACTCCTCCCTTATTGAATCAATATCTTGCCACTGAACACTAACTTGGGTAAATGTCCTGTCAAAATCAGACACGAATAAAGGAAAGAACCAGTGTTAGACTGCATAGCAAAACAGCCAGCCGATGCTTCTAAGATTGAGTGAAAAAGAGATCAAAAAACTTAAATATGTCCAAAAAACTGTAAGAATTTGCAGCCAACAGGTATATTCAGACTGGAAAAATGTATCGTTTGGAAAGCTGGATTTAGTAGCTTGGCCAGCCACGCTTGTTTAACAGATATGTATAGAAGAGAACAATTCAGATGAATTAATAGCAGGAAGTAACTAATCACCATTCAACATTTAAAGAACTGGTAAAAAAGTATGATTAACGGCACAAATTTTGAACATACAAAGTTCCCATCACACAAGATCGAATTTGATTAGAAACATTTTTCACCGCCACTGAGCTTTACCAATCCATGGAATAAATTTGCAAAATTAACAAAGTTTTGCATTCCAAGAAGTTTAACTAGACATATTTGCAGAGGGTTAGGAGAGGACCACAAGATGCTCAAGCTAGAACACTTAGGACTGAGTAGTGTAAATAAATGCTTTAAAATTGAAGTTAAACGGAGGCCCACTTTTTCATAGTCTCATATACTTGTTTTCAGTTTCTACTCTGTTTGATGGAGAACTCCCTTAAGATTTTTCATAATCTCATGTATGTGTTATGGAAATTATTCAAAGTTTCTGGAGATGAGAAATTTTAGTGACCTATTTCTATGTGTGATCTGTAGTGGTTATGGATCAGGCTTTTGTTCTCCATGTAAATAAGACTGCAGCAAATCCTAAAATCACTAAACTATCATGCTAAAGATATTCTGTCTTGAGAAGTTCAAACGAAGACCATCAACATATGTAGAGAAATTAAAACAAATGACTGCCAGCCAATTCCCATCCAAATGGCTTCAAAAGTTGGAAGAAAAAAAAAAGATGATAAAGAAGTTGGATGATCCATGTCAAACATCATAAAGGACATGTAACCAAGGTATGGCAGCATAAATGACCCAAATTATTTAATTTGCATACCTCTTGTACCATGAGAAGTCATTAGGTATGCTTGCCTTAGCATTTTTAAGATGATCAAGTTGAACTAAAACATCAAGCAACTTCAACATGGTCCTGGGATAAAAAAAAAAGTTAATAAAAGAAGCATTGGTTCATTTGCTCATCATGAAATTTTAAGATATCTCAAGATGAGGAGAATGTTCAAAGGGTGGTGTTGAGGAGCTGACTTGACTCACATCCAGCACTTCAAAATGAGGTAATAGCAATACAACAAAAAAGATGATTGGTGTTATGGGAAGAGGAAAATAGAAAAAGGAAAAGCAATCAAATACCATAGATGAGTAATTGTGGGGCCATTAATGCGCCGCTCAGGCCTAGAAAACCGCTGCATATCAGCTGCTAGCTACATCAGCAAATAATATTGCAACATTGTGAAAATACAGCGTGAGTTTGAAACCACATAGGGTATAATACTGTAAACAATAAGGAAAGAAAGGAAAAGAAGGTAAGAAATCACATACTTTTGATGAAGCAGATGCTTGCCATTGCTGGATTTCACGCAGACGACTCATCTCCAAGTCCAAAACTTGATATGTTTCCAGATACAAGTCAGCCTGACTTTGCTTCATGGATTCAGGAAGCTGCCACATTGCATACATGTCAGAAGTATTTTAATAGGCAGAGCAGGGAACTGGAAACTTAAGTTATTCAGTTACATGTCTTTCAAGGAAAAAGAATTCAATTTGTGTTATCATAAACAGAAAACTGGCTATCTATGACTGGGTTTTTTTGGACATAATATGTAGCTGTTCAAGCTCATCCAGACCGTCATTTAATGATATTCAAATACTCTTTCATGAAAGAAAAGATCAAGAGCACATGTTCTACTAATAATAGGCACTAGGAAATTGTTCATTTCTATTCATCCAACATGCCCACTAATTGCTGAAGACTTGCTTCATGGATTATGTTAATCTGATAAAGCACTGTGCATACTTGTGAATCTCCAAACTGTAAAACTTTTCCTTGCTCCTCCATATATTAATTGAATGTTTCAAATGCCTCACTAACAACATTGCTACAGCACAGGACTCCAAAAACCCCACATGTAAACAGGACAAACATGAACCAGTATAATCCAGAACACATGATATAGTATTAGGCTACAATGATATTGCGATTGAAAGACCCCTTTCAGTCATAAATCATCAAAAGCAAAATCTGCTAGATTCCAACGAGATCAAGCTGTGGAAATCAGTCTCAAAATCAGTTAGGATCTTAGAGAATCTTAGTATATATGGTTTAGAAAAGAGAATCTGGTATTAACTATCCAGATTCTCTAGATTATTGCTTTCTAGTTTAGTGTAGGATACGTTCCTATCTAGAATTTATTTCTTGTTTTGAGGGTCAGTAGGTTAGCTTCTCTTTCCTATTTATTGTACAAACATACTGCAGGTAATATTAAGAAAAGAGAAAGACTTCTCTCAAAATTCTTCATGGTATCAGAGCCTACTCTTGAACCCTAATCTGCATCTCTAAGGCATGGCAGCAGCAGGACGAAGCTCTCTCTCTGAGGTGACCTCACAGCCAGGAACAACCTCTCATGGTAGCCTTTCAGGAGGCACTGAAGGCACATCACACCAAATCACAGAACACAAACTCAATGGATATAATTATCTTCAATGGTCATCATCAGTCATGATGTTTATTTGTGGAAAAGGCAGAGATGAATACCTCACAGGGGATATCATCATACCGGAAAAGAATGATCCCATGTTCCGAACATGGAAGACTGAAAATCATATGGTAATGTCATGGCTGATCAATTCAATGACCAATGAAATTGGAGAAAATTTTCTCCTATATGGAACAGCAAAGGAAATCTGGGAAGCAGC
>Ga0325404_1000948_pt1 | contig 29860 bp, 12 predicted proteins | sample PopdelMetagenome_18_FD_205664 | JGI IMG/M metagenome (GOLD analysis project Ga0325404, IMG submission 205664) | Populus deltoides microbial communities from Bellville, Georgia, United States - Xylem-Control-R1 | ecosystem: Host-associated > Plants > Phyllosphere > Stem > Wood/Secondary xylem...
CATGAAATTTATAAAACCAAAATTGCAGCCCTATTGACAGACAACTAATGCATTAAATTTATATCTAAAACTAACTCTTTAGGACAAAAACCAAGCTTTGGAACCAAGAACATGAACTAACAATCCAAAAATAAGAATCAAACAGCAACTGCCGCTTTTAGCAGATTACAAAAACCATTCTATCTTAGCAAAAACAATATCCAAATGTTTCATAAACATCCAAAAAAACATTAACAACTAACTCAAAGCAACATCAAGTAAGGGCGTGTTTTTTTTCCTGGAAAGTGGTTTTCGGGAAATCACTTTCCTGAATTTGTTTGTCATTGGAAAAGTTGGTCAACGGAAAGCACTTTCCTGTTAAAGGAAAATTTGGCTTGATTTCCAGGAAAGTGTTTTCCTTTTATTTTGGACGGAAAACACTTTCCAGAAGTTGTGAAAAATTTAGAAATATCATATTATTTACTAATTATGTCAAATTTGGTCCTCAAACTTTTGATTGCTATATATTTTATTTGAATCTTTTTTTTTAAAATTTCATCCCTTAAAATTTGATTTAATTTGATTTTTATATTAACTTTGGTCATTATTTTCATTATTGTTATTTAATTTTCTTTTATCATTTTTTTTAATTGAAATTTTTTATCTATCAAATTTGGTCCTCATTCTTTTGATTGTTACTTATTTTATTTAAAATAATTTATGAAATTGTAATTATTATTATTTTAATTTCATCATCTTTCAATTTTTTTATCTGTTAGATTTGATCTCTATTAGTTTGATTATTATTTATTTTATTTGAGATAATTCATGAAATTAGATTTTTTTTTCAATTCCATTCTCATTCAACCTTTTAATATGTAAGATTTGTTCCTTATTATTTTAATAAACTTGAAAAAAAAACATTATTAAGCTATTTTCCAGCTTATTTTCCATAACATAACCAAACACTGGAAAGTGTTTTCTAACTTATTTTTCATGACACTACCAAACATCAAAAACTAATTTACTTTCCAAGGAAACCACTTTCCAAAAGAAAACTACTTTCTTACAAACAATTGGGCTTTAAAGAAAAACTACATTTTTATGCATTAAACAACATCCAAACTTAATATAATGTGACACCAAAACAAGCCTATAATGTCATTAAACATTAAAAAAGCATGAGTGGGTAAGCCATATGGACTCCACTCTTGAGTTTTTACATGGTTATACCCTCTTCAAGCTTGCTGACTATAGGCAGCTGCTTTTCCTTCTTTTTTTTTCCCTTTCACTCCTTTTCTTTTCAAAGTTTGTTAGACCTTCTATGTTAGACTTTTAAACCTTCTTAATATTAATAAAGTATTCCTCCTGTCTCATTTTTTTATTCTTTAAGGGGTATTTATAAGGTTTTTCTAGTTTTTTCTTTCTCGGAGTGGATCCTGCACCAGTATAGCACTAACACTAGCTATAACATTTTTTGGTGGATTCCATCAAAGATTAGCTCTTTGATTTAAATGAGAGGGTTCTATATAAAAGTTAAAAGCTATAAGCTTTTATATTAGGTTGGTTTTATAATAGTGGTTTTGTTCCTTGGTAGTTTTGCTAGACTTGGAGGGCAAGGAGCCATTTTTAGCATTTTGATCTTGAGAGAGGTTTTAAAGCCCTTGATAAGAACCCTCTGAAAGGCTTTCAAGTGTGAACACATGAAAAAATTGGGTGGTTTTTAAAATAATGGTTGTCATTGTCAAGGCTGATTGGGTTGACCATTTTCAAGGCTTCGCCAGAGCAATTTCGATGTAAATATCATCGGAAACCACTTGAAGTTGGTAGAGGAGGTGCACACCTTTCTTTTGGATCCAACCTTACTTAATTTAGAGGTCTATAACTTCACATTTATTCGTTCAAAGGTATTAACTCGATCAGCCTAGAATTTGAAAATGTAAGGAAAATTGACATGGACAAGATGTTAGAGACTTCTGTAGAAGAATTACGGTGTAAACATTCAATTTCATGGACATGAGATTATAGAGGGAGTGTTTCTCAATTGAATGGTGGTGGTTACAACCCCTGAGGTGGTTGGACACGCCATATTCATTCGCCTAAACATGCTTACTTGATTAACCAAGATTTTCAAAGAAAGAGATGAACAGTGGGTGAATGATATGTCATTTAGGTTAAACCCTAGAAATTATGTTTTTTAATTTTGGATTTTGCCAATTTTAATTTGTCTATTCTCGTTTAAATACTTTTAATTGCATCCATAATTATCTCTCAACTTTTAATTGCATACAATTGTACCCTTGTCAAATTTAAATATCAGCTCCAAAGTTCAACGCCTTTTACAAAAGAGTCCTTGGTTTTCAATTTGTTCAATTTCATCCCTAATTGACCACCAAAATTTCATTTTTTTTCAGTTTGACCCCTGATTTGACCACTTTCTACCCTCAAAATTGCGTCACTTATAGATTGGTCCTTGGTCTTGGGAATCTATAATTAAGTCATTAATTGACCTCTAAATTTTAATCTTCTCATAATTAGGCCCCTGATTTGACCAATTAAGCCTTACAAAATCTAATTTCAATCCCCAAACTTTAATTTCTTCCAATTAACACTCAAATTGACTCTAAAAACTGATTTTCCTTACAATTAACTACTTGATAAAATTAATTTAGCCTTCTAAAATCCTCATTAAGTCCTTAACCATCTAAATTTGTATTTTCACTTGTCGTCTTAGTCCTCTATCACCAACTTAGGTTATAGGCTTATTTCTTGTATTTGTTTCTTGATTCTAGTTTTATAACTTGAATGGGTCTAAAAGTTTGAGAAAAAACACTTAAATTACCAGACAAAACTAAAAAACAAAAAATGTTTTGGAATGTAAGGATAGCATTTAAAAGTTTGGTGAAAAAACAATTGCATGACTTGAGGCATGCTCAAGAAACGTATTAGGGCCAAGTTTTGAAAAGATATGGCTTTAAAACAACAAAAAAAGAAAAAGAAGAAAGAAGAGAAAGGATGGTGTTCATGCATATAAGAGATAAAAGTAACAAAAACAGAAATGAGGGTTGGAACAATCCAACAATACATATAACCTACAAAGTTAGGTAAAAGAGAAACGTAATAAATAAGTAGCAAGTACGAGATGATGTGGTTGTCAAATCAAAAAGATTCTAAAATGTTAGCAAACCAAAAAAAAAAAACTGAAAAGGCAATACCAACTAGAGAGTCGACAAAAGTGGAACAAAAAGAAAATAAAAAGATGAGGTGAAGAAATAACATAAAGGCTATAAAACAAAAGCATGCAGTTGGTGATCAAAAAGCATAAAGAGTAGAGAATGACAATGCTTAGATAATCTAATAATTGTGCAAGGGCCATAAAACTAAGAGGGAAGCAAAATGTTTAAGCTAGCACAAAAAAAACAAAATGAAGACTTAAAATAGCTCATCTTAACTAGCACAATATAAAACCAAAAACCATAGTGGAAGAGGAGCTAAGATCATATAAACTAATTGCTAACAACAACATCAAGGCGAGTGAATGAATATATTCAGTGTAAAGATTTAAAAGATAGACATAAATAGTAAAAATCAAGGGGTAAAAGCATGATAGTAGATAAAAATAAAGAGGATACATTAGAGAAAATAGATCAATCAAGCACACCCAGGAAAAATATTGCGATCAACTGAAACATGTAAGTGCCAAAGAAAAAAGGAAATGAAAAAAAAAAGTTGTTATGCACACATATGAAATAAAGATGCATGCTAATAGAATAACAAGAACATAAGCTAGTTATCTAGTAGAAAAAACAAAACAAAAATAAAATCAGACATGTTAGTTCATTTCAGAAAAGAAAAAAAACTTGATTTTTTTTTTAAAAGAAGGCAATCAATACAGGGATGAAGGACATATTCGTTAATGAAAAAAAAAAGGTGCAAGGTTGTAACCCAAAAAGTTATAAATGTACATTAAAACTTTACCAAGCAAAAAAAAAAAAAAAACAAATATGCAAACAATAATTCAAACAACAATAAAAGACTTGAAACAATCAAATTGAAAGATACATGGAACCTAAAAGGCTATTAATCAACCAAAGTTGTGATTTGAAGTTACATACTTTAACAATAAGCTAACATGACTCAACTATTTCAAACATCAAATAACAACTAGTACGATCCATGTAAGGGTTGATCAATTAAATTTGAAATTTTCCTAACAAGCATAATTCTCAATCCAACCATTGGATTGAGCTAAAATTTTACTAGAAATTTCAGGAGGTATTATTTTATATTGGGTTAAAACTTCAAGATGATCAAAATCCATAAAAACATCACAATACAAGTAAGAAGGTGCTGGATGAATTTTGCTATGTGTTGCCTTTTGACTTGTGGACTTCTTATTTGAAAAGAATTCTTTTCCTCATGATACAAGAATATTCAACAGCTTACTTTTGAAATTTTTCTAGTTTTAAAATGATCCTTAATGGTTAGCAACAAAGTTTTCAAGTGTGACAAGGATTCCTTAATATTTTAAAAATCCTTTTCTTATAAGGATTTCTTATTTATCCTTGCTACACAAGGAAAGAAAGGCTGTAGTATTAATGATAGATTACTTTGTTTGTTTTAGGTTATTTAAGCTTGTTTCACAAAGAACTATATTTATTATTTCGGTTTTGTGTTATTTTCATTATTTTGGACTTGTTTTAGTTTTAGTTTGGACTTTTAATTTAATGTGGGTTCATGATAACCTATTAGTCATTGTTTAGGGTTTATTAAGTGTTTTGTGCTTTAATTTTTGTTGGGCTTTGTTTTTTTGGCCTTGGGTCGATGATCCATTAGATTATTTTGGAGGACTATATATGTTTTTTATGGCTGTCAAATTCTAGCAACCTTTTATCATTAAATAATTTAGATTTTTCCTTGAAGTACATCACATTCTTTATTAGAACATAGATCATCAATTGACTTATAATGGAAGACTTCTTCTGCATGTTTATTTATGATAGGTACTAGATAAGATTTGAGTAATTTGATCAATCTTTTCTTTTAGGTTCGCTTTACCATCTTTGGTTTATTGGAATGCAAGTCATGTGATTTTCCTATTGTGTGTTGTCTTTAGGTTTAATTGGTTTTGACTTAACTTGCCTTGGTGTTGTGTTTTTTTTACTGTAACGTGTTGTTTATATGGTATGTTGTTGGTTGTACAATTGTCATCTGTATTTGATTTTAATTAGTCAAGGGATTTATCTTGTAATTTTAATTTTTTCTTGGTTCTTTAATTTTGCTAGAATAAAATGGTGGATTATGTTTGGTAGGCTTTTGGGTGGGGTTTTAGAATGGTTTGAAATTTTAGGGGGTCTGAGAGATTAAATTGAATTTTGTTTAAGTGATTGTTTGTTGCTAGATTAGGTGGAGGGAACACGTGGTTTCGGTTGGGTTGTCTATTAAGATCTTGTCTCTAAAGACTAAGATGTCACATCAACATTCTTATAAAACTCTTTATTTTTTTATTTAGAACATATGTTTGGTAAGATACGTTTCTTAATGAGTTTGTTTTTCTAGTAACCAATCCTAATCTATTTCCAACTTCTTCTTCTTCTTTTTTTTTGTTCTGAAACCATATGATTTTTATTTTCTACTTTGTCTTATTGAATAATTGTTTTTAGTGTTTTTTTTATTGTTATGATTTGTTTGCATACTTTTCATTTTGTATGACCTTGTTAGACCGACCAGGTTAAAAAGTGAGCAACTACTTTTTATATATATATATATATATATATATATATATATATAATTGGTCCAGTGACAAAATAATAATATTTTTGTTATTTTTTAAGTTTAATAACTCTTTAATTATTAAATTAAAAATAATAGCAAACTTGTAAATGATTAAATAATTCTTATTGATTTTTCTTAATACATTAGGTAAACTAATACACACACAACATGATTTTTTTCCAAAAATTTATAATTTTTTTTAAAAACAAAACATAGGCAAAAGAGTAGGGGTGCAAGCCTACAACCGTGCAACTAGACTAATTGGTGAAAGGAGATGTAAGAAAAAAATGGGTAAATTGGACAATTAGTGCACAAAATACAAATAAAAGGCGAAATAACACATGAAGAACAAGTTTTTGGCAAAATAGCATAATTTAAAAACATCACGGTTCAGAATCATGATATTTGACTAAAAATCGCGGTTGTGAACCATAATATCAATTAACAGACCATTTTGATAAACATTTTAGAAAACGATCAGATAATAGCCAAAACAATCAATTAGTGCATGGATCAAGCTGTGGTAAAGCTTGATGTGGTTAAGACAACTAATGTACACAAAACCAATATGGATCACATATGAATGGACTTGCTCATGTAGTCGGATCCGCTTATGTGTAAGACAATAAATAGTAGTATCATCCCGCATAATAATTTAAATTATAATTAAATACATGTATAATACATTTTATGATAATTAAATTAAACATAAATTGGAAACATATTAAAATTAAATATTTTTACAATGCTGACGAATACATCATTTGATCGATATCGATCTTGCAACCGTAGGACAAAATATGTTCTTCTATCTAAGAGGATACTTAAATTTTAATTAATGCGGCGATTTAGAAGTGTGGTATTTTAAGTTGTTCTATTTCAAAAGCACGATAAGTAGTTGTTGTATTTTATAAACACGATAAAATTAAATTATGCTATTTTATTAAATAATTTTTAAATAACATAAAACACAACAATATCAAATTATGCTATTTTACTTTTTTTTTTTTAATAATATAATTTCCTCATATTTTTAAGTTTATGGTGATAATTTTTTTTTTTTTGTTAAAAAAACAGCAAAAATACATACGACTGTGCGGAGACACACCACATCGACTAGTTAGTTCTATTAAAAATCTATCTTCCGTTCCCGATAATTACTGATTGTTAAGATGCCACAAGCAGAGATTAAAAAAAAGAAAGAATGGATATGTACACATACGACCTCTCTCTGTTGGATTTCTCCGATCCCTTCTTCGATCCAATCTCCACTTCTCACCTTCACCACCTTCTTCACCGTTCGTCATCATCATCATCATCATCAAATTCTTCAACAGTAATCGATCGCCATGATAAGCCAAAGAGCCCTCCAAGGCACCGTCATGATGGAACGTCCCCTCTCCCACTTGGAATGGACTGGTGCCTCCCTCCTCGTAAATGGGTTTGTCTTTTCAATACATATAATTTTTCTTATTCATGATTGTGGGTCTTGCTGATTTTTGGTGTATGATTTATATATATAATTTTGATTGTTCATGGAAATGACTTAAGCTTTATACACTTGTTGGAACGTTATTTGATTGCTAATGTCCTAGTCTCTGAATATTAGGATGGACGGAATTCCGTTTGGCCTCATGATCCACATACCGGATGGAGTTATTGTGTTACCATTCCGTCTTGGATTCTTGTGCCCAAGTCAAGAGGTTCAGATCCTGTCGCGGTATCATTCTCCACAGCTCAATTTTATTTTATATTGTGAAAGCAGATAGCTTTCTGTTTTAACATTCATTGACCACAGTTTTACAGAGTTCAAGTTGGTGTACTGTCACCCGAAGGGCTCACCACCACCAGAGGGATATTGCGAAGATTTAGTGATTTTTTAAATCTATTTTATGAGGTGATTTAAATGTCGAGTCATTTTTGTTGATGGGTGTTTATTTGACTTTCGAAAATTGCTGCTTCTTGTATGTCATTTTTTTTTCCCTCGTTTGGTTGTATAGTGGTTTTAAAAGCTCACTTTAACTATTGATTGTAGCTTAAAAAGGCATTTCCTCTTAAAACTCTTCCTCCAGCTCCTCCAAAGACGATTTTGAGAATGAAGAGCAGGATATCTGTGGAAGAGGTAGGTTCTTTTTGCCCCCTTTTTACATTTTCTTGGTTTTTTATGCCACGTCGTGTATATAAGAATCTGCATGATTCCATGTTGCTTCCATGATTTTCCAGTAGTTAAAACTTAAAGGTGGTTCTGTCTGTGCTCTTCAATTTAAGAAATCAGTGATGCATATGAACATGATATCACTGAATTTTATCCCAGCCAGAGGACTGGGATTCTGTATATGCATGTATATGTAGAAGGTCTTTGAAGATTTCTTTTAATCTGTCTCAATTTTTCTTACCTCATTGCAACCGTGAAAAGAGAAAATAGATCAAAAGGAAATAATGGAACAAACAAATAAAGACATACATTCGGATACTGCTGCTCCTGGAAGCTGTGTAACTAGCATGGGAAAGGAGATATTCCATTGTCTTGTCTAGTTTTAGAGACTCAAGCGTGCCTCCATAATTTGGATGGTTTGCTGAAATTTTGCAACTGGAGCACCATTATTCCACACTTGCTCTCTATGTTGTTATATTTGATTATATTCATCATGCTCAGTGCCTAAGATAATAAAGGAACCCTTAGGCCTTATTCTGGTTATTTTGGGACTAAATTTCTCTTCAGATTTTGACTGTTTGTGGAGAATAAAAGCATTGAAAATTGTAACTTGAGTAGAACTGTAGCCTGGATATGTAATTATAGAAGTGTATGTGGGAAGCTTGGCAAAATATATCATATCAAAGGTAGATTCAGAAGGACAATATCCTTAAGCAGTTTTTATTCGTCTATAGTGACTCGTGGCATGCTCGATAATCGCTTCTGCTAGAAAGTGCATATAAGTTTATCAATGTGACTTTAAGCCTTGATGAGAACGATTGATCTTCTTAACTCCATTTCTGCTATTCATGGACAGTAGCTCCATTATAACGACTTTTACAATATAAAAAATGTAAAGAAAATGGCTTAGCAATTGACAGAACCAGCCTGGAATGACAGTTGTGTGTGAATGTAGAGACTCTTGCAGCCTTGAGTTGAGGGAGCAGATGCAAGGGGCATGGTGATAAGTTATTTGAATTTCAGCTGGGAGATTGCTCTGTTAGCCAAGGTCTGTTAGTACGGGGCCAAACTGGGAAAGAGAGGTGATGTTTGGCTGAATTTTGGCAATGCAGATTGGTTAGTCCATTGAGGATGCGGTGTTTTGAAATTAGGTGGGAGCTTGATGTAATTTCTTCTTATAGGATTGTGCAGGCACTGAAATTGATGAATGGGTGAGTACATGCATAATGGGGTTTCAACCTAGATATCCTTAGTTATTTAGTCGGCTGCATGGCATCACCTGCTTTTGGATTAGAACTAGATTCACAAGAACTTATCTACTAGCTGGATTTACCTAGTAGAACAATTTGGTTTTGGTGGTGGTGTTGTGCAAAACCCAAGTAACCAAGTAATAGCACAAAATAAAAGGGACAAAATATAACGTGGTTCGGCAAAGCCTACTCCACAAAACTTCAGTATCAAATACAGGGTTAAAAAGCACAAATTAATCACACACACACACACACACACACCTAACTATCCAAAACCCAGTTACATCCAAGGAATCTTTGCTGCATAACTATTAGCCCCCGCGAACTACTATTGTGTAAAACTAAACGAGAAGGCAACCCTTTCAAAAACCTACAATACTGTGTGCCAAAAAATTCTACTACCAGATTTATGGTTGCCATTACACACAATCAATATTTGAGGCACACATAAACTAGACACTACACATGCTATTTATACTAGCAACAAGGTCTTTCTTTAAGATTCATTAGGAAACACACTTCAAGCTCAACACCAACAAGCCTCATTTCCTAAATAGAATATGTCAACACATTCTGTTCTTGTTTAGGACTCCAAACCATGCAATTACCAATCTAACGAAAACCTACTCACCAACTTAAGCCACAACTCACAACTGTTGGTTATTTCAAGGGGTTGGAAATTGTGTTCTGTGGTTCCAGAACTGAAATGCTAGAAAGCAAAGTATATGAAAAGAAGTTCTGTAGCTTGGAAAATGGAGCCTTGGGCTTGATTTGGATGAAACTTCTGGTGAACAAGCATATAAGATGGTGCGGTGGATGTTGCTTTTTTCTTGTCAACCAGAGAGATCATATTCTTAACTTTGGAACTAGAGATTATTCCTTCACTTCTTTGGTTTGAAGCTTTACAGATCAATATGCTTATCAGCCTTCTTTTGCCAAACCTTATTTATGGGGACTGTGCCTCCATCTTGGTGCTCTTTTAGTATTTTGTTAGTTATCAAAAGGATGGATGGAGAAACTTGATAAGTTTGTGTTTTCCTTATTAGCCATGTTTACATGTGTTTATTTACAGCAAAGGGTATGCAGGACAGCTTAGGGTGCTGTTCCGGGTGTGAATTTCAGGGGCTGTTTACGGTTATGAAAAGTGATGTTAAGAGTAACTTTCTGGTTTGAGTTCTTCTTTTGATGGTTAAGAGCAATAGGATTGACTGGGCTTGGAATTCAATGGAGGTTGTTTGATGGTTGGAATGTGGGATTTGAGTTACTGGAAATTGTAGAAACTTCTAGAGTCACACTAGTATGGTTTCTAGGAGTCACATCTAGAGGATAGAAAACCTAAGCTTCACATCTAGAATTCGTAGGAGTCACACCTAAGAGGAGATTGCATCGCAATCAAAAGCAAAATTGTTGGATTTTATTCATCCAGTCTCTTCTAAAAATAATGCATTACATACCTTTGCATAGAGTTTCTAATACTCGAAGTCCTATATAAGAAATTACTAGTAGTTCTATTTTGGAATATGAAATACCCAATAAAGCTAATTACTTTAAACTAAAGAAACACTAAAAAGACCTGGAAATTCTAGATTTTTCAGCGAACTTAGAAATAACAAAAATACCCTTGTCTACAACAATACAATCTGAGATTAATGTGTATCTAGAATTTAAAATTAGCTATTTCCTTTAGAATAATAATGGTAATAATATTCTCAAAATGGCTAGTATTTTGCAGCGAAGATGTTCTCTGGAGGATTGGATGGAAAAACTATTATCAGACATTGATGTATCCAGAAGTGCTCCAGTAGGAACATTTCTTGAGCTTGAGGCTGCAGCGAGGTCATGTAGGTGTTTGTAGATGCATCTTGAAAATAACTCTGTTTTTTGGTTGAACGTTTAACAGTGTACTGTTCCCAAAGCAAAGAATATAAAATACTCTATTGCTCATGCTTTTCTGAATTAATATGTAGTTTTATCCTATTCAGCTTTTGATGATGCGAATCAGGAAGGGGAAGATGTTGATTCATCTGTTATAGGCATGGTTCCATCATTTCTTCTGCAAACCAGCTTGGATGGTTCTGTTCTTGCTGGTAGTACATCAGTTGCATCATATCATGATTATGATTCTCCTGGTGAGATGTCAGGGTTTGCAACTCCAAGGATTGAAAGAGATATCAATGATGATCTTGGCATGGAAGCTTCAATGTCTGATCAAAACATAACCGATCCCACTGAAACACCTGCTAAACACAGTAGGTTTAGCAAGACCTCTATTCTGGAGAACCTAGAAAGGTTTTCCCAGCAGAAAATACATCCTGTAAGGGTTAAAAGTATCACAGGCAGAGATAAACATGCTGATAGTACATCTAAAGCTAAATCTTTTCTTGGTGATGAAACGGTACCTTTGCCCGAACAAGAGTATCTGAGACTGGATGGTCATATCCGACAACTGTCTACAGAGAGTACTGAGAGTGACATCAGTTCTGTGAGAGCTAGTGAAATATCAAATTTGGGGATGGGTAATTTATTTGGTGATAATTCAATTGATTGTCCTGAAGGAACTGAGAGTTCTAAAATCATTGATGCTTCTGTAAGCTCTGATTTACAGTTATCAAGGGATGTACTAGTTGCTCTTCCATCAGATGAGCGCCATAAATTGAACAGGATTCTTAATACTTTACAGCAAAGACTGGCTACTGCAAAAACAGATGTGGAAGATCTTATAGCAAGATTAAATCAAGAGATTGCTGTGAGGCAATTCTTGACAACAAAGGTATGCTTGACTATGCTTTTGTGCTTTCTTGCGCAGTTTTAGTTTCATTTTTATAGCAGCGTAGGAATAAATTTAAGGTGATGTGTGATGCAGCACTCTGTTTTATCTTTTATCTTTTTTGGAAGAAAAATTCTTTCTAACATTGAGATGGACCAGGTGAATTTCATTGAAGTTTTGGAGCTAGGTAGACTTGCCATCATTATACTAGTGCTATTTTAATGGCAAAAATTCCAGCAAGATATAAACACCTCTCGCTCTCAATATGCGCATGCACACCTGTGTGTTCTTTATATTCTTATTCCTATTTTAGTGTAACTAATTATCTTTTCTGAGAAGAAGAGAAACGGATAGACAACACCATTATCTTTGTTATTACAAATTTACTAAACTCAGTAAAATTGAATGATCTTTTGATGGTAGACGATGTTGAATGGTTTGGATAGACATGCTTATTAGTAAAGTGCAACTGAACAATTATGGGCTCATTGTATTCAAAGGTTTAGGTTTGTCACTGTTATTTAATTGGATGAAATACTGCAGTGCAACCAAAACTGTGCTGTGAATTGTGAAATTCGTGTTACCGGACAGCCCTAACTCTATTTGCTCCAATCTAGCCGTCATCTTTTGATTCTATGAGTGTAGTAGCATTTTGACTGTGGTTTTCAGTAGGCAATACTAAGCCATGCAGTATATAATATACATGTACATATCAGTAGCGAGGACATAACCGGGTTTTGAGGACTTTTTTTGGTAGGTTAAAGATTTGGAAGAGGATCTTGAGACTACTAGAAACAATTGTAAAGAAAACATGCAGCAAGCTGTTTTGATTGAAAGGGAAAGATTTACTCAAACGCAGTGGGATGTGGAGGAACTCCGTAGGCAGTGTTTGGAGTTGGAGCTAAAACTGAAACATGAACAGGTTTATTCTCTTTAAACTATCATTCTCTACATTTCATTCTATTCCATTATGATGAGAGCTGGTGAATGATCCATGATAATATCCAGGATGAAAAGGCATGTTCTGAGTCTGCTAAAATTTCAATACTGCATGACAACAAAATGTTGCTGCAGCAGTTGGATGTTGCTAGAAAAGATTTTGAAGACTTAAATAAAGATCATGAAGAGTTACAGGTGAAGTCAAAAGCAGATGTAAAGCTCCTTGTTAAAGAGGTCAAATCTCTTCGAAATTCTCAGAGAGAACTAAAGCAGGAGCTTAGCCGATTGATGAAAGAGAAATTAGAAGTAGAGGTAAATTCTCTTTTCACCAAAACGTGTCGGTTTCATCATTTTGCTTCTTGTATCACACGTTCAAGTCAGGTCTTCAATGTCTACCCAACCAGTTAAATTTTCTCCCTTATTTCTATTAATTTGGTTTGCTCTTAGGTTTTCTTCAATCAATCTTATTGTATTGTTTCTCTTTGTAATATTATTGAATGATATTTGCATATTCACATGTGGCATTCTACTATGTGCATATAGTTCTTTGTTGCAAAAAACCCCATCAATTAGTACTGTTTTTTATGTGTATTTCAGAGAGCAGTTCATAAGGAAAAGCAAATAACCGAGAATGTAATTGCTGCTAATGCCAAGCTGTTGCATGAGTGTGAAATTCTTCACAACAGGCTTGAAGAATGCAGTGTGAACTTCCTTATCGAGGAGGAAGATAAATTAATTGTGGATACTTCATCACCATCTGATGCCATTGATCTCTTGACTACATCTGACAATCGAATTGGTCTCCTTCTTGCAGAGGTAACTTCCCACATTTTATTTATTAACCTGAAAATGAGAAAATGTTTCCACCTTGAATCTTTTTTCCACATGATGGTAGCTTTGGAGTTTGGAGTATTGAAATATAGTGTTTGGACAATCTCATTTAAAACATGGTGCTTTTCCCCACAAAATATAGTACCTTGTATGCTTTCATATCAAACATAAATGCATGCATTTACATTGCATGTGAATAATTTAAATTTGTGCATTTCTGGATGAATTTATATGGGTGTTGATTTATTTAACAATATTCTCATCAGCCTCAGTGACTGAAAACCGTTAAACTATTATTCTTATTCTTTGAATCAACGGTTCCTTGCATGTGATATTTGGATGAAAGAATGAAGGTGCGCAGATAGTGGTTTGGAATGCAGTGGGATTTATCATTGTTCTGTGAACATTTAAATTCTTGACAGGGATATCCTTCTCTATGCTCTTGATAGGGATATCCTTTTCTACATGTCTATTTGATGTTTTTTCGGAACCTTTGTTCATCAACTGATTGATATGGATTGTAATCCATATAAAAAACCGAAGAACAGTCTGTAGAAAAGATGTGTCTACCCAAAGAAAGAAGACAATTTAGATTGCTACTGCATGAGACAATTCTATCCATCTCTCATGGCATGATGCAAACACGATGGATAGATGCATGCAAGGTGACTTTTCAAATAATCTGAAAAAAAAAAAAACCATTGAAAGTACCAGTTTTTGGGAAAAATGTCCAAATCGATGCTGGTGTTGGGTGATGACGCTACATAACGTGGAACAATTTTGAAATCTGCACTATTTACAATTACAGCATAGCGTGTCAAGATTCTTTATCCAACTTGGTGTCTTGGGTGCATTATAGGCTCTAAAGAAATTCAGAAGTGTTTCATGTACAAAATCTAGACTGGTTTTCCTTGCACTGCACAATATTGACTAAACTCTGGTTGAACAGGTTTCTATGATTTCATGTACCATCCTACCTTTGTAACATCCTTTTCTCATAATTTCTTGCAATCGTGGTTATATTAACCTTTACATGCTTGCATATGTTTCATAAACTCGAGCAGGCACAGCTCCTGGCACAGGATTTGGAAAATTCTGTGGCAAGATTGGATGAAACTCACAACACAAATGACAGTGATAGAACGGAGAATGAGTTGAGGAAGATGCTGACAGAAACTTTCATTGACAATGCCAGATTGAGGATGCAGGTCAATTCCATAATCCGATGTGCTCTAAACTTACATTTGAAGTCTGATAAAGATGATGAAGATGAGGAAGCTCCTTTGAGAAAAACTGTCCTAAGCAAATTCTTAGAAAGATAATATACAAGGATATGGAAACAAAAAAGCATTTTCATGTTAGATTGTATACTTAATAATAGTTATCAGATTGTTAAATGCAGCAGTTGCCATGCAAATGCAAAGGTGCCTGACCATACCACACTAGTTCTAGCGTACAAAACTCGTACCATTCAAAGCCAAAGCCAGGCCAGGCTATACAATTTCTGGCCAACACATACACAGGCTACACCTAGATGTGCACTTCTTCCAGCTTCATTTTATTTCTCTCTTCTTATACATTATTATATCTTCGAACTTCATTTTATTTCTCTCTTCTTATACATTATTATATCTTTCAATATTTTTTTACTTGAGCTTCAAATAATCTCCTATTCTTGAAGGACTTACTTTTTAGGCTAACATCCAGCCAATCGGTTAAGCCTATCAACCAAAGGCAAGCCCATTACTCCATCATTATCAATCCATTAACATAATCATGAAAAGTTAAATTTTGTCTGAAGGTTTTTCACAACCTCATTTTATAGCATTGTTTGTGGAAACCTGAACAAAAACTAGTCTATTCTCTCTTATCCATCATATTTTTCCATGAATGGTGAAATTTCAAGACATGAAAAAGATTGATCTTCGTAGCATAGGAACTCTAAGCTCTCCAACAACTCTCTTATTAAGTTCAAGTGCTTAATAATATTATATAGCCATACAAAAACATTTTCTTAATCTTCCATTCCATTAATATAAAATATAACATATAGCTCCATTACATGCACTAGAAGCACAAAGACAACTCTGATGCCTCAAAGGAATAAGATAAAAAGATGTGTAAAGTATGCACAAAACCTTAACTTTACAAAGGAGTTGTTCTCTCATTTGACTTTCGCTTACATGCTCCCGATAAAAAAAACTTAGACACAAGATGAGATCAATAATTGCATAAGCTTATAAAAATGAACATTAGTCCCACCCGGTGAGAGATTCTATTTTGTCATTGAGTGTTACACACTAACCTCTCTAGAGAATGTGTCTCTGAGAAGGCTAACTTAGACAATCATAATGGTTTTACAAACCCTAGAGAGCATCAAAAACATCAGAAGCATCCTAGAGTTTTTGAAACAAAATATTAATGCAATGTGCAAAGTTCTTCTAACAACATTTTATGGTTTTGCTAAGGTATGGTATCACAATCTTGAACCTGACTAATTATTAGCCTTCACAATCTTTATGTAAGGCTCATATTTCGTATTAACACTATCATTTTAGATAAAAAAAAAGCAAGACTAAACTCTTTTCCATTACCCAACGAGAAAATAAGAGCACTATAGCTTATCTTTAAAGATTTAACGAGGAAATGCTAAACATGAAAATATACTTGAATCAATTGTCACTAAAACCTTGATTAGTGGAGTCTATAACCACTCATTATAGGAAAACTTGTATACTCTCTCTAATAGAACTCTCCTCAATGTAAAATAGACAATGAAAAACCATATTCGAGTAAAACAAACAAATGTCACTAGATAGGGACAACTTCATTTTCAAATAGCATAATCTCTACAACACCTTCAATCTCGTACCAGGACATCATCCAAGAGGAGCAATAAAAGGTCCATTCATGATCGCCTGACATTTCTTAAGCCTCTAATCACACCTTTACCATTATGGATGTTGATGAAAAAGATTTCATACATTATCCACCTCTAATGAAGAGTGGCATAAAAATAACAAATCCTAACAAGTTCTATCATTATCACCATGACCACAATCATGATTTGAAGAATATCATGCTCTAAAAAAATATATTAAAGATTGATCTCTAGGGTGATATCTTCAACAATGTATGAAGAAGGAGATGCAATATAAACAAACATAAAAAATCCTTATGAAGCACTATCTAAGATCAAATAATTTTTTAAATTGGATCTCTATATTTTAAACTTTTTAAATAAAAATAGTAACTTTCTCAATGTTTTTGGTGACACCATGAAAAATCTCCATGGTGAGATCTTCATGTTTTCATTAAAATCTTCATATCTCTATTGAATTTTTCATGTCTTCAAATGTATCTTCAAGAAAAATCTCCATGGCTAGATCTCTATGTCTCCATTGAAATCTTCAGAGATCTTTCTATCTCTATTGACATCTCCATAAGTGACTCCATGAGAAATATCCATCGGGGGATATCCATTCAAATATATACATCTTCATACAATATTTCCTTATATAATGCTTTTTTTTTTTTATCACAAAGCATTTTTCATTTCCTAGATAATAATGTTCTCTACTAGAACTTGATAAAATCTCATATTCCTTGCAAGAAAAATTCTCATGTTAACAAAAGTCACAAAAGAAAAATATTTATTTCTCATGAAGACATAATCATAAAGGTAACATTTTTCATGCGAACATAACTACAAAAGTAATTTTTATACAATAAGTATTTTTTTCTCCTATTTTTTATGGTTAAATTCATTCAAACATGATTGTTTAAAAGACTTGAGGGGCAAATGATAATACACAAAAAATATATAAAAAATAAAATCCCCCAAATGGGCCAGGACTGGCTTTTTCTAGCTATTTGTGCCAACCTAAATGGCTGGATTTAACCCTTGATCCTACCCAACACCTCACCTTGTTTTTATGCCTAGTGTCATAACCCAATTCTGGGTTATTCAAAAAAAAAAAATCATATTTTTTCAAAATAAAAATAAAAAAATAAAATAAAGGCTGGCTGCGTGAAGAAAGCAGACAGGGGAGGATTCTAAAAAATATAAGCTATAATTTTTAGAGGAAATTCAAGGCCTAATTGTACCCTATTATGCCTAAAAATGGAGAAAACAATGCAAATTCAAGGTCAAGTTAAATGATTATTGGACGAATTTGCATAAAAATTAAGTCCAATGACATAATTAAATTTTTAATAGGCCAATTTGATTTAATCATGGGCCAAATTAAATTTTAATTATGTTTAAGAATTAATTTGGATCCAATTGAAGGATTTAATTAAGTACAAATATTTAATTATACTTTAAATGGGTTAAATTAATTCTATTAGGGGCTTAATTGGTGAAAAATTAAGTTTCGAAGCCTAATTTGGGCTTAATTGAGAAGATTAGAATTTTAAGAGACCAAATTTAATTTTTACCAAGTTAATTGATTGAAATTAGGGCCCAATTGCAAGAAAATTGAAGTTTTGTGGTCAATTAGGGGTTAAATTAAAAAAATTGACAGCTAAGGACCAATCTGCAAAAGGCGCCAAAATTTGGGGGCTTAATTGACAAAAACCGGGGGCAAAATTGAAGAAATTGAAAGTTTAATGGTCAATTAGGGGTTAAATTGACAAAATCCAAGAGAAAGGACCATATTGCAATAGGTGCGTAACTTTGGGGTTTCAATTGAATTTCATCAGGGGCTTAATTGCATTAAATCCAAAGTTTAGGGTCAATTAAAACAAATTGGAAGATAGAGGACTGCATTGAACTTCGGCAAAATCCCTATCCAAATGCAAAACGACGCCGTTTTGAGTATTTTAAAAGAAGAAGAAGAAGAAGAAGAAGAAGACCAGACGACGCGTCGTCTGGTCACTGTTCATTGTCTTCTTCTTTTACCCGAAAGAAACTGCCTTGGTACCTACTTTGCAGGTGCATTTAATACACCTAACGTCCATCAAATTTAACGAAACTTCCATGAAAACGATCCTCTGCAGTTTCTATACAGCTCCATATAAATAGTTCAGTCTGAATGACAACCCATCGGCGCAGGCGCCGGCCTAAACATGCCAACTCAATCAGCATTTTTTGCAGATTTGATAGTGCACCATGCCTACTTTGAGCCAACGGTTCAGATCCTTCCTAACAGAATTAATGGCTGAAATTTTACCTCGGTTTAGACGAGATTACCCTCTTCCACCGCCTATAAATAGAGGCGGGTTTGATATCCTGGAGGAGGAGAAAATCGGGTCCAAAAATCGCCAAAAACTAGCCTTTTCTGCTCAGTTTTCCTGCAACAAGTCCTTTCTCTTCTTTCTCTCTCCGCCGTGGCCTTCAGCTTCCACCACCCTCATCATTGGTCTTTCCACCATCAGCTTCATCACAGGAAGCCACCAATCAACCACCGAGAGCCACCGTGAACCTTTCTCTCTCCTCTCTACAACCCCTCCCATTTTCTTCTTCTTCTTTTGCTTCCTCAGCCAACGACCACCATCTCTGCCACAACCTCAGCCACCGACCTCACGTCAACCCCTCCTCGTCTCGACCAGCCAGGCCTCCATTTAGGCAATCCGGCGTCAGGTAGCGCGGCCTCTCCATTGCTGCAGCTAAGTTGCTGCATGCAGAACGAATTCTTGTTCTGCATGCAGCATAATTACTTTGCATGGTTGCTAGGTCGAGCCAGCAACCATGTGGGCCTGGGCCGCACCATTTTGCTTCGGCCCACCCCAAAAAGAGAAAGAAAATATGTTGGGCCGAGATCGACCTAACCGTTTTGGGCCAATATCAACCCAATCATTTTCTAGGTTTCTGCCTGGCCCAGTTACCTGGGCCATCCCGGCCCACCTGTTTTAATAATATTTAATTAATATATAATATTATATTATATATTTCCTTAAAAAAACAAAAAATTCCAAAAAAATTAAAAAATCCTTTGAAAAAAAATTGTGATTTTCTCAAATATTTTTCTACTAATTTTACATAATATCGGGTTGTATATTTACATTGTACAATACAAATTCGATATTAAAATACCGGGTTTTCTCCAAAATATTTTTAAAAAATTTCAAAATATTTTCAAAAAGAAAAAAATATTTTATTGCATATGGCCAAATCCTAAAATTTTTCCAAGCATATTTTTCATAAAAAAAAATTGCAACTTTTTCATGTCTAAAAAAATAAAAAATGGATATAATAACCAGTTTATGATTATCCTTTTGGATTTGGCCAACATGTCAAAAATCTTTTGCAACTTTTTTTTTAGGGTCTAAATGTAGACTTTAATATTTATGGGGTGTAAAATTACATGATAAAGTACACCTTCAGGTATTAAAGATACAAGGTGTAAATAAATGCGATGCTAAAAATTCGGACTTTAGAACGGTTAGGATTTAACCTGATAAGGTAGAGAGTCTATTATAAAGAGAAATATGCCTTGAGCCTTACAAAAGACCAACGAATTGAAACCCGACTTAGAAAAAACAATCAAACAACAATGCAGCTTACCTTAGGTAGGGTGCACTGGGGGTGATATATCTTCCCCTTGCACAACCAGTTCCTTACTCAGACTCTCGCAAATCATAGGTTCCTAGTAACCATAATACTAGGTGGCGACTCCTAAACATTAATTGTAATTTTATGATTAAATCCAAAAACCCTTCCCAACACACAACACCTCACACATGAGGCACGACAGGAGCCTCCGCTGTCGCCAGACGACGTCGTGCCGGCGCTCGCGCACCCTGCAACACCTAGCATGCCCCTATATGTATTTTTTTCAGGTTCCTAGAGGTCAGGACACAACTTTTCATGCACAACTTTTTTATATACACAACTGTTTCTATGCAAAGCAAGCACTATTTTTTGTGATGACACTGCCCATCATCAACACTTCCAACCATGACATAACACGTCAACCAATAAGCCACCATGGCTAGCCAATAGTAGCAAAAAAATTTCTCCACCAATGATACATCTCATGCTTCATGAAAAAAAATCCAAGATCTAGGTGTATAAATACACCCATTCATAGGTAAAATCCAAATCCTATCCTTGACCAAATAGGTCTATAAAAAACCAAGCCATAAGCCTTAGCCATTCAAAAGCATTAGACTATGCCATATAAGTTGTCATATAAAAGCCAGAACCAGATCGGACTATATAATTTATGTCCAAAACACATACAAAGGCTATACCTAGATATACTCTCTACAACTTTATTTTATTTTTCTCTTCTTATACATTATTATATCCTTCTATATTTACCGACTTAAGCATAAAAGAGTTTCCTATTCTTCAAGGGACTTTATTTTACAAGTGAACGTCTAGCCACCTGGTCAAGCACATTAACTAGAGGCTAGACCATCATTATATCACCATTAATCCAGGACATAACCATGAAAACTCTAATTTTAATCTAAGTTTTTGTTGTGACTTTATTAGTTGATCACGATGAATATTAAATATTTACTCAGAATTGAAATGTTGTGTTGATATATTCTTTATGGTGAAAATGGTGAAACAACGGTTGTAAAATGAATCCCCAAGGCTTGTAGCTGAAAGCAAAGAGATAATATAGAAGACAACCCATTTTGAAACCTATTTAATTCGATTTCTTGTTGTTTAATGATATGTTTACTTGTTATTTAATAAGATTTTCTATGAATTTTGTTTCTATAACTACAATCTTCAATTTGGTGGTTGAATTTGTGAAATTTAGAGAAAATGATATGGGGGTTACATGTCTAGGTCATATTTATGCTTTTTATGCAACTATAAAATATTGAAGAAATAAAATCTTATTATAGTCCTTGCAAATCCCCTTCATTACAATTTAGTCATTTTTTGGACTATAAGACTTTTTAAGTGTTGCAACTGGTATGGTTGTTTTCTTGTGCTACCTTGTTTTTGCTTCGAAATTTTAACTACTATTTTTTTTTCTTTTTAATTTACTTTGATATTTATTTTCTAATATTATAGTCTTGACTAGATCATTGTCAGTAGTTATGTTGAGGTCGAATCAAAGTCTTTTAGATGTAAAAAAATAAATAAAAATTCAAGCGTTGCTAACTTGTTTTGTAGTAGCAAGAAAAATCTTAATTACTCAAAATCTGATGTATACATTTAATAAAATAAATTAAAGATTATATGTGCTACTAAATTCTAAAAAGATATTTTAACGCTAACTAAAGATTAAATCGGGAAATTGAGAAACAGACATAGATAAAGATATATGATCTTGTGTTTCAGGGAGCCTTTTAATTTGTTTACTTAACTATATCACACTATTTTTTTTTATATAAAAAGAGTAATAATTTAAATTCCTGTGAAACAAAATAATTTCTTAGTAAAAATTTTTCTTTTCTTATTAATATCTTTGATCTCAATAAAAAAATGTAATATTTTGTTCTATGTCATTTATTTAATAAAAATCAAAACCATTTAGAAGACATACTAAAAAAGACTATACGAATTTAAATAAGAATAAAAAAGATCTTTCTAACTAAAATCCATTTGTCTCATTAATGCGCTATTTAAAAACAATTACTAGAATATTTGTTTCTTAAACAACATTCTATAATTATTTTTGTCATACCCTTTACGAGAGTGTAATGTCGTGGCGACCCTTTCTAGGCGGGTTGAGAGGTCTTTGGTTGGATAAAGAGTCGCCACATAGTATTATAGTTACTAGAAACCATAATTGATCATTTAAAGATTCTAGACAAGGGACTGGTTGTGTAAAAGGAAGGTATTAACAACCCTAGTACATCTTACTTGAAGTAAGGTGCATTGTTTTTCTTTGTTTGCTATGATTAGATGGTGTTTCTAATTCTATCAACCTACCATGACGGGTTTGCTATGATGAACAAATCCTGGCTTCTTAGGTCAAAAACTTAAGATGAAAGGTTGAAATGTTCTCAATTATCACTGAGGCTTCTTTTGAGGCAAACTTATAATTTTTTAGCCGCGTCATTTCAAATAATATTTCAGATAAAATTCCTTGCTGTTTTTATCCTTATATTAGAAATGAATGAGTTGTATTACTAGTGATAATATCTTGGATATTGATCCCTTATACAAGTTTTTATCCTTATATTAAAATAAGTAATAAATTATTATCCTTAATGATATTTTGGATATTAACTCGTTTTAAGATTTTTATATCTATATATTAAAAGTGAATAATATATTTTCTTACCAAAAATAAGTTTTTAATATTTTTGAAATATAGGCCAAAATTCTTTTAAAAAACTTGCTGTAAAACCTAAACAATATTTTTTAAAAACATGCCAAAGTATTTTAGATTTTTAAAAAATGCTCAAAGAATTTTTAGAATTTTTGGCCATATGTAAAAAAAAACCTTTTATATTTTTATAATTTTTTAAGGCTTTGTTTGACAAAAACTCATTTTTTCCTTTAACCAAAACTACCAAAATAGACCTAAGGATGTCTTTGCTAAACACGCTCTTAAGTAAAAAAAAAAAAAAACCTTTATCAAAATAGCTGAAAACCAAACATGGCCTAAGTCAATTGACCTAAAACCAAACCGATCGGGTTGACCCAAAATCATCGATTTAACCATGAACTGAACCAAAAATCTTTGGTTTGTTCCGAAACTAAAAAAACAAAACATTAAATTGAATTTTTTTTGGATAAAAAACAGATCAAACACACAAAAAACAAAGAGCATGAAGAATGTTCTTCATGAAACCTAGAAGCATGTATTAAAAACCAGATCATATTTAAGAAATTTAGAGGTGTAGAGAGATTGAAAATTATTCAAGTATCAATAATGTAGAATCCATTCACTTTGATTATCAATGAATCATCATAATTTGGTTATAAAGGTTTCAGTTCAATACTAAAACTCTAAGATTAAAACATTGAAATACATATTATCGATACAAAAGAACCCTAGATTATTGTCTAACGATGTCATGCGAAGATGCAAATGTAAAGAATGAAGCATAACATGTCAAAATCATGCAGCTAAAGAAATTTTCTTGGGATTTGGCCTCTTAGACCTCTAAACAAACCCTTTTGGTTCATACAAACCATGTTGCCATAGTTACACATTTGAATCAAAATAAATAACAAAAAAAAAAAAACAAATTATCAAAATCATTCATGAAGTTCCATTCTTCAAAATTGCCAAATTGAAACAGCAAACATATCCATATAATTCAGATTTAAAATTGGTTTTCTAAACATATTTTTGGTAATGAACAAACCTTATAAACCTAAGATTGAAAATATTGCATCTCAATGCATGAATAAAACTAATAAAACAAACACTGTTTTATCAAAACCAACTTAACTAAAAAGCTATTATTACATAAGAAACATCGAACACATCCTAAAAATGCTTAGGAAAAGAACATCAAACCATAGAATAAAAAATCACAATAGCAAAAGAGACAAACATGACCCTATTTTTTAAGCATTCCAAACCTCATCAACATGTTTGTGAACATAAATGTAGACCAAATAACCATGAAAAACACCTCAAGAAAACCACATGGACTTCACTTTTAGATTAAGAAATATACCTTCAAACCCCTAGAACAATTAATATCCTCTTTGCTTTTCTTTGTAAAGTTTTACTTCTACAAATTTGCTGCTATTTCAAAGCTAAGAAACCCTTATGCTAGGCTCGTGAACCTTCACAATTAGGGTGTTTTTTTTTGCAATATTTTCTCTCCTCTTGCTTCCCCCTTTCCCTCCTTTAAACTCTGATTTTTCAGGAGGTATTTATAGGGTTTTACTAGAGTTTTTCTGATGGATTCAATCAATGATTGACCAATGCTTGACACTCTGATCAAATTAGGAGGGTTTTGGACAAATTTTAATAGCTGAAAGCTTTGTATTAGGCTGGTTTTGCAATGATAGTTTTGGTTTTGGGGATTCTTGGTGGTTTTGCTAAACTTGGAGGGCAAGTAGTTATTTCTAGCCTTTTGATCTTAAGAGAAAGGTTTTAAGCCCTTGATAAGAACTTATTGAGAAGCTTTGAAGTGTGAACACACAGAAAAATGGATGGTTTTTGCATAATATATATCACAATCATGGCTAACTGAGTTGATCACTTTCAAAGGCCCGCCAGGGAGACTCAAACGTCATCGTCATTAGAGACCAATTGAAACTGGTAGAGGGGATGCATACCTTTCATTTGGATCTAACCGTACTTGATTTAGAGGTTTGTAGCTTTACATTCAAACTCAATTTTCAGCCTCAAAGTTCAGTAACCTTTCTAATTCGGTCTTTGCTTCCTGATTTATGCAAATGAACCCTCAATTGACCATTAAACTTTCAATTTTATTCAATTTGGCTCTTGATTTTGCTAATTTCAATCCCTAAAGTCTTACGCCTTTTACAGTTTGGTCCTTGGTTTTGAATTTCTTTAATCATGTCCCTAATTGCCTATAAAACTTCAATATTTATATAATTAAACCTCTGGTTTGACCAAATTAACTTTTCCAAATTGCAATTTAATTTCCAGACTCTAATTCATTCAAATTAAAGCCCAAACTGAACTCAAAAACCAATTGGTCTTGTAATTAAGCCCTCAATAAATTCAATTAAACTCTGAAAAATTCCAATTGAGTTCTTAAATATTCAATTTTAAAATTTTCTTCCCAAATTGAATTATTCTTGTTAATAAAGCCTTCGTTAGTCAAAATTAAGCTATCAATTTTTCAACTTTGGATAATTTGAACCTTCCCAACCAGTCTTTGGAAATTATTTATACATTCTTCATGTTCTTATATATATATTTACAACTTTTTCAAATTTTTGTATTTCCTTCTTTTTGTTTCTCTTATTTTCTGATTTGTTTTTTTTATTTATGTGGGGCCTCAAAATAGGTAATAACATATGTCTCCTCTTTACAATATTTACGGAGAAAAGACTTGTTAAGGGCTTTACGTAGAAAGTTTGTAAGGATAAACATACTATTCTTCAAACCTGACTCTTTCAAAACTTTAGTTTGTTTGACCAGGAGCTCTTTCTTCGCAACAATCCTCTTCAACTAGAACTATGAATCAATGTTTATATAGGGAGATGAATTCTCTCATCTTGGAAAATTTTGTTCTCAGCTTAGTTGACTTGAAATCCTGTATCTCAACGATTTTCTTTAACTAGAACCTTGGATTTACAGTTTTAGGAGAACCATATTCTCACAAGAATTCTCATATGCAGTTTTTTTTCTAGCAGAGTCCAATCATCTTAGTGCATCATATTTTTTGTAGCTCAGTTGACTTAAAATCCTGCTTCTTAGTGATTCTCTTCAAATAGAACCTATAGTTTTACAGCTATTATAAGAACCATATTCTTATAGCTATTTTCTTGTGCACTTGTTTTCTTGCATAGTTCTATCATCTTAGTGACTATTGTTTTATAGCTTAGTTGACCTGAAATCTTACATCTCAAGAACCCCCTTCAACTAAATCCTGGATTTTACACCTATTAGGAGAATTGTATTTCATAACTATTATTCTATGTAACTATTTTCTAGTAGAGTCCAATCATCTCAATTACTCTTGTTTTGTAGCTCAGTTGACCTGAAATCTTGCACCTCAGCAAATCCCTTCAACTAGAGCCTTGGTTTTACAACTATTAGGAGAATCGTATTCTCACATCTATTCTCCTATGTAGTTGTGTAACATCCTTTATAATTATGAGCAATCAATACTTAGTTTCTCATGGAAATTACAATTTTTATTGTGATTTTTTTAAAATATAAAATCTTAAATGTGGAAATCTATCAATATTTTGGCAGTCTCCCTTATACTAGGGGGTCCCATGTTATTGACCATAAGCCTGATACATTTCAATATTTAATCGATTCACATTACATTCATTATACAATCATTCTAGACTCATCAAAGTTCTGCAAGGGCTAAATTGCACTAAATTAAAGTTTAGGGTCAATTAGGGGTGCAATTAAATAAAATTAAAAGCTTGAGGACTACATTGAACTTCAGCAAAATCTCTAATTCAAACCTAAAATCGTGCCGTTTTGTTAAAAAAAAAGGAACCAAACGATGCGTCGTTCGGTACTGTTTATTATCTTCTTCATTTTTTTTGAAAAGCTGGTTCGATTACCTACTTTGCAGGTGCATTTAATGTATGTAACCATCATCAAATTTGGAAAAACTTTCACGAAACTAATCACCAGACATCCCTCTACGTCTTGGTATGGTCCTCACCGGCTCATTGACAATGCAACGGATGTGGCATCGACCCAAAAAAGCCAACTCAGGTAGCCTTCTCCTGCAAATTTGACAGCTCACGATGCATACTTTGAACCAACGATTGGGAAGGATCCTAACCGAATCAAAGGATGAAATTTCTCCTCTGTGTAGACAAGATTACCCTATTCCAATCCCTATAAATATGGGTGGATTTCATGCCCCGAGGAGGAAGAAATTCGAGTCTAAAAATTGCAAAAAACCAGCCATCCCCATGTTTCCAAATTTCTTCTCTCCCCGTCAGCCTTCTGCGGCTCTCTCTTTTTTCTCTCTCACCGCTGCCTTGTCAGCCGCCAACCGCCTCTCCTTCAGCTTATTCGTCACCAGCTCCACCACGCGTCGCGAAGACCACTAGCTGACCCCATTATGCCTAAAACAGTCACCGTTTCTTCTCTACAAAATTCTTCTTCTTTTCCCCCGTGATCGACTCCGACCACCGTTCCTCCCAGTGACACTGCCCAAACCATCAACTCAACCTCCTGATCACGACCGAGAATCCTTCATCAAGTGAGCCGCTCCTCCGTCAACCTCTATTTTCTGCAACCATTTTGGCTGCAAGCAGAATGTGAACTACTGTTCACGTTCTGGAAATAATTAAATTTGGGGTGGGCTGGACCTGTTCCAGCCCAGCCCATATGCCCCCTAAAAGAGTTAGTTTTATTGGGCGAATTTCGGCCCAACCCGGATGGGCTCGACCTAGTTTGCTGGGCCGGCCTAGCCCACATATTTAATATTATATAATATATATTATATTATAATATTATATTTATTTAAAAAAAAAGAAAAAACAAAAATCCTTTGCATAATATTGGGTTTTGATATTTACATTGTAAGATATAAATCCGCTATTAAAATATCCGATTTTTTCCGAAACGTTTTCTAAAAAAAAATAAAAAAAATGTCAAAAAAATAAAAAGCTTTTAAATTAATTTCCCTTTTTGAAACATAAAAAAGAAATTTTATTTTCATGCATACGGCTAAATCCTAAAAATTTTCCAAGCATATTTTCATAAAAAAATTGTATCTTTCTCATGTTTTGAAAATCCAAAACACTGGATATCATAACCAGTTTATGATCATCCATTAGGGTTTGACCAAAATATCAAAAACCTTTTTTCAATTTTTTTTAAAGTCCAGAAGTAGATTTTAATATATGTGGGGTGTAAATTTACACGATAAAGTACACCTCAAGTATTAAAGATACAAGGTGTAAAAATACGATACTAAAATTCAGACTATAGAGCGGTTAGGATTTAACTCGATAAGGTAGAGACTTTCTCATGAAGAGAGATCTACCTTGAAACTTATAAAAGACCAACGAATACAAACCCGACTTAGAAAAAAACAATTTAACAACAATGCAACTTACCTTAGGTAGGGTGTACTGGGGGTGATGCGTCTTCTCCTTACACAAACAGTCCCTTACTCAGACTCTGGCAAACCATAGGTTCTTAATGACCATAATACTAGGTGGCGACTCCTGAACATTAATCATAATTTTATGATTAAATCCAAAAACCTTTTCAACACAACACCTCATCAGGTGGCACAACAAAAGCCTCTGCTGTCGCCGATAATGTCGCGACCCACGACAATATTGAGGGGTCTCAAGTTATCAACTATATACTTGATACATTTTAATATTCAATCGATTCACATTGCATTCATTGAGACTTTAGAACGATTAGGATTTAACTCGATAAGGTAGAAACTTTCTCATGAAGAGAGATCTACCTTGAACCTTAGAAAAGATCAACAAATAGAAATCCAACTTAGAAAAAAAAAACAATCAAACAACAATGAAACTTACCTTAGGTAAGGTGCATTGGGGGTGATGCGTATTTCCCTTGCACAACCAGTCCCTTACCCAGGCTCTCGCAGTCCATAGGTTTCTAGTGATCGTAATACTAGGTGGCGATTCTTGAACATTAAGCATAATTTTATGATTAAATCCAAAAACCTTTCCAACACAATACCTCATCATGAGGCACGACAAAAGCCTCTACCGTCGCCGACGACATCGTGGTGCGACAATACTGAGGGGTTCTAAGTTATTAACTATAAACCTAATATATTTCAATATTCAATCAATTCACATTACATTTATTGTCCAATCATCCTAGACTTATCACATCATAACTCAACACATCACATCCATCACATTTCATTATGGTTCACTACATACATATATTTATTAATATAAAATGTTTAAATTTTCATAACAAAATAAAGAGGCATAATCACAAACTAATTATCTATGAAACAATGAAAGAAATTAATAAGACATCATAGGTTTACATAATTGAGTCAAGTTCAAATTACATAATCTTAAGGATAATTAATATTTAAATACATAACCCATTACAATACAAAAATGAAATTTAATACAAGTTTAATCAAAATTATCAAAAAGTTGTCCTAAATATTTATCATTTAGCTCGTGGCTGTGAGATACCTATAATTAATTTATAAATAACAATTAATTCTACAACATGCAAATACTTAAACAAACAAAACATATGTAATAATGCATTTAACATGTAACTCATCAGTGCCAATAATTCTCCAATTATTAATCAACACAATCCATCTATTAATCTACATATTCATTCATCATATCGAAATTTCTTTTTTGTCATTAACTTAATAAATCATTCCCTTCTTGACATTTATTCTCTAAATACCCATTCTTTCCGAGTAATACCCTAACATCAGTTAATTCCCTTCTTCTCCTATGTCCAAACATTATTCTCGCTTCCAGAAATCTAAATTCATTCCCCCATTACTAGGTATTATTTCCACTTTCAGGAATCTAGATTCATTGCTTAATACTGGGTGTTAGTTCCAATACCTAAAAAAACTACCCCTTATGCCTATTATCGGGTATTAGTCCCATTATCGGGAAACTAATTCCTT
>Ga0325404_1000951_pt1 | contig 29815 bp, 16 predicted proteins | sample PopdelMetagenome_18_FD_205664 | JGI IMG/M metagenome (GOLD analysis project Ga0325404, IMG submission 205664) | Populus deltoides microbial communities from Bellville, Georgia, United States - Xylem-Control-R1 | ecosystem: Host-associated > Plants > Phyllosphere > Stem > Wood/Secondary xylem...
TGTGTGTTGACTGTGTGTATTAATTGCTTTTCCTATCTACAAAATTTATTTGGTCTTGAAATTTATTTGATTTTGGTTGCATATTAATTGCTTTTCCTATCCAAAAATAAACTATACATACTTAGATATCGGTGAATGGACAATAAAACCATTTAATACTTGTCTTTTATTTTTGATGTGAACAAAATATTTTCAAGTTATATTATATTTTCTTGCAATTTATGTTATATATTAATGGTTTTATTATTTGTAAATTAATCAAGAATAAATTAACTATCATTAGGTATAATCCTTGAATGTTGCCAAAAGGATAGTAAAATTGTTTAACTCATGATTTTATTGTATTTTCAAGATATTATATATTTTTCTAATTTTTATATTATATATAAATCAACCTAATATAAATGAATAGTCACTGATCATTATCTTTAAATCTCCTTAAATGGATAATAAAATCACTTAATACACGATTTTATTTTCAACAATAATAAAATATTTTTAAGTTATAATATTTTTCATTGCAATTTATATTGTATATTAATTATATTTATTTATAAAATCTCAACCTAGGATAAATCAACCATTACTTGATGTTATCCTAAGATTATGTCTAATAGGTAATAGGAGTGATTAATTTGTGACTCTTTATTTTGTAAATAAATATATATAACAAAGGGTTCTTTTTGTGAATATGAACATGTGGATTTTAGAATGTCTTTGGAAATAATTTTTTGAGATGTTATTACAGCTATCCAGTTGATCACCTTCAATAAGAGAAGTCTTATATGGTGACAACATTGTTTTTAAAATTATTAAAGTAATTATTTGTAAAACTTTAAATTTTTTTTTCTAATCATAAATATTATTTGTAAATATTTATTTTTTATTTGAATTTGAATTTGAATTTTTTATGTTTATATTGATGTGTGAGTGAATTTATTCTAGTATTCTTGTTTTTTGAACAATCTTTTTTGATGCTACTTTTGAATTTGGGCCGGATACGATCCTATATAGATCCATTAAGTGTGAATGAGAGTCTTCAGACCCATTTTAACCAATATAGTCTTGAACATGTTTATACCTATTAATGGCTCACCACCCTTATTGGTCTAATGCATGTCTTTTGTTAAGGTGGAGATTAGACTATTTCCAGGTCCAAGTTCCCTTATTTTAGTTTAAAATTAACACATATACTAGTTTAAGCAAATTCTTAGTATTTATGCACATTATATATTTTTATCATTAAAAATAAATGTGAAGCTGATTATCTTAGAAAAAATGTATAATATGATTGTTATATTCTCTATTACATAACTAACTCATTATCTAGAATCTTTGATGACCGATTAGAGTTTTTTAGTAACCATACAATTAGACAGCGACTCATTTTTCTAATATTATCTTTTTTATATATGGTTTGCTGAGATTTCCCTACAAAACTACTATTAAATAATTCTTAATTGTTGCTTTATTTTATCTTTTTATTTTATTTTTTCATAAGTAGATAGATATGTTGTTGATTACCAATCTTTGACCCTAGGTTTAATTATTCCATTGAGAGTTCCAAATTAATAATTAGAATTATAAAATATACTAAAGTTAAATCATTATCACAATTCAATTCCTAGGACAGTAACTAAGAGGTTAATTGTTGCTTTATTTTATCTTTTTATTTTATTTTTTCATAAGTAGATAGATATGTTGTTGATTACCAATCTTTGACCCTAGGTTTAATTATTCCATTGAGAGTTCCAAATTAATAATTAGAATTATAAAATATACTAAAGTTAAATCATTATCACAATTCAATTCCTAGGACAGTAACTAAGAGGTGTTGATAGTGCTAATACTTTTTTTTAAGGGAAAAAAAGTTTTTGCGTGAATGAATACTTTAAATGTTATTTTATATGGCTAAGTGGATCTTACCATTAATAATAACAGACCAAAGAAAAAAAATAACAATATCACATAACTTAAATGGATTTATTATAAGGATATAAAAGAATATCACAACACACCAAGTAGAATTTCTCATATATAATATTTAAGATACGAGGATTCATACAAATAGAAATATTTTATTGGTTGTGTATTTGGTATTTCTTTTGGTTATTGTATAATAGAGAAAGACTTCAAGTGAGATGTGTATATGAATAATGTTAGAAATTTGTTTTAAAACATGATTAATGGATAAATTTGAGATCAAATTAAACATGGAGTCCACTTACTTTTAAAACTTAACATGCAATAATGTAATTAAAATAAATTATGTGTGAATGAGAAATTAATCTTTAAAAGCTCTTGGTTGTCATATTTTATAAAACCCAAAACCCTCTATTCCTCATTGAAGGAATATAAGATTGTTTTAATAACTTGTATAGTAGGAAGCTAAAAATGAGCTTATAGAACACCAAAGTTTTTAGAAGAGAGAGACCTTAGGTAAAGTAGGCTTTGGGTTTAAACCCTACACATTAGTAGGCATTGAAGGCAAAATGAAAACAATTATGGTTATTATAAGAATTAATTCAGCATACATTTTGGTTTCAAAACTCAGTTTAAAAAGAGGTTGAAGAAAAGATGTTCAAAACATCTTGCAACAACTCATTTAATTTCTTCTTTATTGTTTTCTCAGCTTCTTTTGCCTCTAGTTTTGATTAGTTTTTAACCTTATTTTTTCTTTGTTCTAGTGTTTAGGTTCTAGTCATTTATAGATAGATTGAGTTCATTATATTGGGTTTTCTAAAACACATAAACATATCAAAAATAATAATTTTTTTTTCAAAGTCCAAAGGAACTTGTTAGATAATCAATGTAATTATCTTGGAACAAACATTTTGAATAATATCTGAATTTAATCATTTTGATTATAAGATCAAAATGCCATTTTGATTATAAGATCAAACATTTTAAATTTGCCATTATTTATCTTGGAATCTTAAATTACTTCATTTGCATTGAAATGGTTCCAACCTCTCAATGTAAACATGTTGTTGAACTCTTAGAAAAGGCGGGTATGCATAACTATAAAGTAGTGCAAACTCTTTTCTCTAGTAGCAACAAGCTTTCCAAGAGTTTAGGTTCATTGTTGGCTGATAACACTCTATCTCTTCATATTATTGATGCACTTTGTTATGACATGTATGATATCGAATGGTGAGTCTACCTCTTGGATTGAAAGGAGTTTTGTGTTTAATCATAAAATTATGATATGAAAGGTTCAGGAGTCACCATCTAGAATTATAGTCTTTAGAAAACCTATGGTCTGCGAGAATCTGGGTTAGAGGACTAGTTGTGTAAGGGAAAGACGTATCACCCTTAGTGTAGCCTACCTATGGTAAGTTGCATTGTTGATTGATTGTTAATCTAAGTTATGTTTCTATTTATTGGTCTCATCTAAGGTTCAGTGTGAAGTTTTTTTCAGTAAAGAGGTCCATATCTTCTCAAGTTAAAATCTAACCATTTTCAAGTCTAAATTTTAACCGTTGTAAAATTCATAACCCAAATATTAATTAAAAAAAATTAATTTTATGGTATTTTTGAAATTTTTCCAAATCCTAATGGATAATCATAAACTGGTTGCACCATCTGTTTTGTATTTTTAAACAAGATAAAAATGTTTGTTTTTAGAAAATATGCATGAAAAATTCTAAAATTTGGCTGTATGCACAAAATTAAAATATTTTTTTTTGTGTTTCTGAAATAAGGGAATTTTTTGAATTTATAGATTTTCTTGAAATTTCAGAGAAAAAATCAGGTATTTTAATATCAGGTCCATATTTTACAGTGTAAGTTTACAATTTGATATTATGCAAAATTGCGAAAAAACATACAACAAACCCAAAAATAACTTCAAAACGGTCCCTGAATTTTCTTATATTTTTTTTGCGATTTTTTAAAGGTTGTTTGGCTAAACATTAAAATGAGGATAAACTAAAACTAAAGGAAAGTCATTAGGGTGTGTTTGGCAAACATACCCTTAGCCTAAATGTTGGGATTGTTAGGACTGAGGCCCAAGCTCAGCCTGGTTTGGCTGGGCCTATAGACAACCCAACAACTTTTTTTTTAAGTGGTCTGGTAAATGAAAGTCTAGGCCATCTTATTTCTTTGTAAAACATGAATTAATTCATGTTTTGCATGCATTAAAAGCACACCATGTTGAAGGGAGGAAGAAGAAAGAAAGAGGGTTATTTGGCCGAAATTGGAGTGTTGCTTGGCTGGTAGCACCGTGAGGATGTGGCCCTTGATGGAGATGGTGATACAAACTAAGTCAGGTTCGAATTTGATATTAAAATGTCTGATATGATCCAAGTCAGAGAATGACATGTTTGAATTTAGGACAAAATATCTGCCAAAAATACATGAAATTTGGAGATTCGGGCGATATTGAGGAATTTTGGCAAGAATACTTTGTTTTTATTATCATATTTTATTTATTTATTTAATGTTGAATAATTATTTTTTAATTTGGGTTTCTTCTAGCCCATTAAACATTGTTTAGGAGTTTATTTTATTATTGGACTTATGTTAGTTGATTATTAGTTTAGACTTATTAGCATGCAATCTAAAAAGGATCAATTAGGGTTAATTAGAGGAGACTATATTATGTTTTTTAGCTATAAATTTAAGTAGCAAGTTGGAGAATAAACATAAGTTTTCCTTTTGTTTGTTTGTGGCAAAACACCCTGTCTTCATAGGGACAAAGATCATACATTAACTCATTGAAGATTAGCTGGCTTTGTGAAAATCATTCACAAACTTAAAGTTCTTAAATACAAGGTTATTTTTGGGTCCAAGTCTTTTTTCAATACCTTCAGTTCTTAGTTACAAGGTTACCTCTAGGTCAAAGTTCTATTAAACCTGATTTTCAGCTTTTCGAGTTATTATTTACTTTGTTAGGGGTTGCTTTACCACGTAATCAAGTGGTTCACATAAGTTAGGATCGGATCTAGGCTCTAAAAATCAGGTTATATCCTTTATTTTCTTCTAGTTAGTTTCGGCTTCCTTAGGTTTAGTTATCTTTGATTTGGTTTTTGATTATTTCATATCTAGAGCTTAGTAGTTTGCTTCTAGGGTTCCAACTTTATTTTAATTTGTCACTGCATCAAAATATATCGAATCTACGAGTAAAAAAGAACAAAGAAAAAAGGGTCCATTTTTCATACAGAGTACACAACAGGGGAGAATTTGGTTTAAACCAATTCAGAAAATTCTCAAATTTTATATAATCGCACCCCATATACAACTTGAGCTCATTTGGAGCTCTTTTTCCATAGGAACTAAATTCAAGATTAGAACTTGTCGTAACAAGTCTAATTTGTGTTAGTAATTCAAACTTGTTTTGCTATTATTATTTTTCAATTATGACAGTGTAATAACATCATAATCGATATATATATAGGTTTCATTTAAATTTTTTTTAATATAATCTTTTCATCCTTTTTCTTTACGTCTTAAAAAACATCCATTTTTCATACAAATTTGTTTGTTACTCACGAAATTATAATCGTAGTTTCGTCTTTGCTTGTTTTCATATTTTTCTTGCTTCTTGAGTCATAGACATATATTTGGATACATTGCTATAACTGTTATATTTGGTGTTGATTTTAGTTCTGCAGGAGTCGAAGAAAGGTGAGACAAAAGGAAAAAGGCGTAGCAAACATATTTGAATGAAACATGAGAGGAGTGAAAAAAGCAACCTTGCGTGGTTGTCAGGGATGAAAGGGAAAAGATCAGGCCTAGCCATCCCATCTTGTTCTAACTCTTAATATCATAAGAAAAGAAAGCTACAAGGTAATCCTAGGTTACTGAAAAGTCATCCGACTGCTCGGTGATCAAATCAGAGAGATTTTAACTGCTTTCTCTTCTCTCCAACCCTCTCGGACTGATCATCTTTCTGGAACAACGCAAGTTTAGGAATGAATTAGTTCATTTTTTATGGGCCATTACTACTTCAATAGATGAGCAGATACTACTATTTTTAGAGTCATCAGAAAACAAAGAAATATCCGATTTCATAACATGAAAAGTTTTTTTTTAGTTCTTTAAAAGAAAATCTGCTCAAATCATCATATCCTGACAACCATTGCTCAGTTACTTCGTTTAGAAATATATTACTGTCTAGGTTCACTTTATTGAGATTCTTTTTTATTTTACAGACATAGTAGCCAACTCATAGAAAGAGCAGAGGCGCTCGCTTTGAAACAAGATAAGAGGAGAAGGCTCTAACTCAATAATCATTGTTTTAGGATTTTAATTTAAAAGGTGCAAACAATGAGGGAGTGAGTGAGGAATATATATTTGACATTTTTGGGCTTCAGATAATTATGACACCCAAAAATCCACTCCACCTTCTTCTTCCATTCTAAATAAATTTCAGGAACATTCTTCCCCTAAAAAGTGGGTATTTTTAGTTTAATTATACCAAAATCTCAACCTAACTTAGAATTATGGTCCCGGTACCTATAATTACCCCTCTAGCCAAAATTATCACTATATATTTCCCTATGTCCAAAACATTCTTCATGTTTCATAGACACATCTTTAAAATCAACACTAATCATGTCTGTGTTATCATCCACAAACTCATCTATATTAGTGTTAACTCACCTAACAATCCTCTTAACATTAAATTCTCTCTACTCAGGTCTAATTTGAACATTAGCATGATCATTAACACGTTGATTCTCCAACCTATCCAACTCATCTCCATATTTATTGGCCATTCAATTCATCCTATTCATAATGCATAATTGAGTTACAATTTTATTGTCTCCTCTTTGTAGTACCATGTTGTTGCGATGTTAGATTGAGATTTGGGTATAATTAAGCTGAAAATACCAAGTTCTCATAGGAAGAATGTTCCTGAAATTTATTTAGAATGGAAGAAGAAGGTGGAGTGGATATTTAGATGTCACAATTATCTGAAGCCCAAGAATTTCAAGCTTGTTGTGATTGCTTTTATTGATTATGCCATTATATGGTTAGATCGGTTAGTGACAAATTGCAGGAGAAATTATGAGAGGCAAGTTGATACTTGAGATAAGATGAAATTCCTTATAAGAAGGAGATTTGTGCCTAGCCATTATTATAGAGAATTGTATCAAAGGTTGCAGAGTTTGAGTCAAGGTGAAAGAATGTTGATGAGTATTTTAAGGAGATGAAACTTGCTATGATTCGAGCTAATGTTGAGGAGGATAGGGAGGCTACTATGGCTAGATTCATGAATGACTTTAATCATGATATAACTTATATTATGGAGTTGTATCATTATATGAAGTTGGGGGAGATGGTGTATATGGCTGTGAAAATGGAGAAACAACTTAAACAAAATGGTACCATTCAACAAATCCAACTATTAAGCCCTTTGAAACCTTGGAAACCCAATCGAAAGGATAACACTAAGGGTGATCCATCTCAGCAGAAAGAGTAGTGTAAGACTGAATATCCTAGAGAGAAGAAAGACATATCGACCATTCTTAAAGGTAACAACATTACTCTTACTTCTCATAACTATGACATTAAATGCTTTTGTTGTCTGGGTTTTGGTCATGTTGCTTCACAATGTCCAAATAAAAAAGTCATAGTTATGAAAGCTAATAATGAGGTTGAGATTGCTAGGAGGATGAAGAGGAGAAGATGCCACCATTAAAGGATGTTAATGATGTTTGTGTTGAGTATTTGGTTGAGGGAGAGGCACTTGTGGTGAGGAGAACACTAATTATGCATGTCAAGATGGATGATTCAGAAGGTCAGAGAGAGAATATATTCCACATGAGATACCATGTTCATAATAAGACATGTAACTTAATTATAGATGGTGGTAGTTGTATTATTGTAGCTAGTACTGAATAAATGAGAAAGTTGTACTTGCACGCTACCAATCATCCCTGAACTTGCATGCTACTAAACATCCCTTACTGTGGAAATTACAGTGGTTAAATGATAGAAGTGAAGTGAAAGTGAATAAGTAGGTTTTGGTTGCTTTTTCTATTGGTAAATATTGTGATGAGGTGTTATATGATGTTATATCAATACAAGCTAGTCACTTGTTGCTTGGTAAACAATGATAGTATGATAGGAGAGTTATGCATGAAGGAATGACAAATAGGTATTCCTTTAAGAAGCATGGAAGACCTATAACTCTTGTATCTTTGACATCTAACTGAAATTTAAGAAGAAGAAGATGGTTGAAAATGATAGCTTGTATATTAGGAGGACCTTATTTGCTAACAAGGTTCTTCTTAGTTTTGCTAAAAAGATGTACTTTTTGGGACATATATGGAGCTACAAGTGGCCTTTTGCTACAATTCAAGTTGGGATGGAAACTTGACATCTCAAGCTTTCCAGCCATATATGTTAGGCTTAGTAATTCATCGAGATGAAAGAGAACAATATGTTTGAATTTAGGTATGAAAATTCACTAAGAATGTGTGAAAATTAGAGATTAAGGTTAAATTAAGGAATTTTGGCATGAAAACTTTATTTTTATTATCCTATTTTTTTAATTTGGGTTTGTTTTGACATATTAGACATTGTTTAAGAGTTTATTTTATTATTGGACTTATGTTAGTTGATTAGTAGTTTAGGCCCATTAGCTTGCAATCAGAAAGGAGTCTATTAGGATTAGTTAAAGGAGACTATATTATGTTTTTTTAGCTATAAATTTGAGCAGCAAGTTAGAGAAAAAATGAGAGTTTTCTTTTGTATGTTTATTGCAAAACAACCTTTCTTTATAGGGAAAAAGATCATACATTGACTTATCAAAGATTAACTAGCTATGGGGTGTCACTTGCATACTTATAGTTTTTAGATCCATCATTGACTTATAGGTTACTTGGAAACCTATGGTCTGTAAAAGTCCGGGTAAGGGATTGGTTGTGCAAGGGGAAGACGCATCACCCCTAGTGCACCCTACTTGAGGTAAATTACATTGTTGTTTGATTGTTTTTCTAGATCAAGTTTCTATTCATTAGCTTCGTCTAAAGTTTAAGGCAGGTCTCCCTTCGTAAGAAAGTCTCTACCTTATCGAGTGAAATCCTAACCGTTCTAAAGTCTAAATTTTAGCGTCCCAATTATTTTGCGCTTTGTATCTTTAATACCTCAGGGTATAAAATATTATATCCTTAAATTTTAAAGTCTATAACTAAATCCTAGCGCTTTAAATATAAAGTGAAAAAAATAATTAGTGAAGGATTTTTGATATTTTGATCAAATCCTAATGGATAATTATAAACTGGTTATGATATTCATTTTACATTTTAAAACATGAGAAAGATGCATTTTGTTTTTAAAAAAATATACTTGGAAAACTTTTAGGATTTAGCCGTATGCACGAAAACAAAACATTTTTTTTCTTTTTTTTAAAAGGAAATTAATTTAATTTTTTTTGAATTTTTAATTTTTTTTGAAAAGTTTCAGAGAAAACCAGGTATTTTAATACCAGATCTGTATCTTATAATGTAAATATACAACCCGATATTATGCAAAATTGTTGGAAAAATATGTGAGAAAATCACAAATATTTTGAAATGATCCTTGACTTTTTTTTGATTTTTTAATATATTATTATTATTATTATTATTATTATTATTATTATTATAATTATTAAATATAAATCGGGCTAGACTCGGCCCAACCATCTAGGCTTGACAGAAATGGGTCTAGCCCAACTCAGTCTAGTTGGGCCGACTAACGGCCTAACAAACACATCTTCTTCTATTTTTTGGTGGGCTGGACCCGACCTAGCTATCCATGTTGGGCTAAAACGGGTCTAGCCCATAACCCAAATAGTTGTTGGCCTAACCCAGTAACCATGTTAATTATTTTTGTTGTTGCATGAAAAATGAATCATGCATGCAATAGTTGTAGAAGCAACAAGAATGAGAAGAAGAAGAAGAAGAATAAAGAAGAAGAGAGTTACTTGGGTTAGGGAGTGTTGTTAGTGGTCTGGTTGGTCGTGATGGGAGGCCAACATGAGGTTAGTGGAGGAGTTAACGGCTGTTGTCGATTGTTGGAGCAGAAGAAAACCATGGTTGAGAGGAAGAAGGAAAGATTGACGGTGGTGGTTTCTATCACCGATGAGGAGATGTGTTGGTGGAGGAGGTTGTGTTGTAGTTGTTCACGATGGTTTTGAGGTTGTGGTGGCTGAAGAGACGACAAGGAGAGAGAAAAAAGAGAAAGAATTGACGGCAGAGAGCAAATAAACTGGGGAGGGAGGTTGGTTTCTTATCAACTTTGCACCCAGATTTCTTCTTCTTCTGGCCATAGAATCCACTCTATTTATAGCGAGTGAATGATGATATTTAGTCTTTAATTGTGCCAAATCTTGGCCCTTAATTCGACCTAAAAGGATCCCAATCGTTGGCACAAAGTTGCTATCATGGCCTGAAAAAGTTACTGCAGAAAGGCTCGTTGGGTTGACTACTTTCAGGCAACGCCAAGGCCATTATGGTGTCAATAAACTAGAAATGACCATATTAGGGTGTAGTAAGAAGTCAAGCTATTGTTTGCGTTCAAGCTTTGTTAAATTTTGTGGAGAGATATAGCATCAAATTGCCCTTAAAAGGAGGCCATCTGACCAGCTTTCGAGCGAAACCAATGATGAAGAAGATGAATAGTTCTAGACGATGCGTTATCTGGTCTGTCCTTTTTTATTTTTTACTGTTCGGTCAAAACGGCTTTGTTTTGGTCAAAACGCGTTATTTTATTTAAATGAAATGATGTCATTTTAGCTTTTACAGTTTTAATTTAGGGATTTGGTAAAAACTCAATTTGGTCCTCCATCTTTTAATTTCTTTCAATTGCACCCCTAATTGACCATAAACTTCCAATTTTATGCAATTTTACCCTTGCCAAACTTCAATGTTAGCCTCGGATTTCAGCGCCTTTTTCGTTGTGGTTTTTGGTTTTGCATTTATGCAACTTAACCCTTAATTGACAATTGAACTTTCAATTCTCTTTAATTTCACCCTTAATTTCAATCAATTGGGTCCCCGAAGTTTGATGTCTTTTGCAAAATGGTCCTCGGCTATGAATTTATTCAATTTAACCCTTAATGGACCCTAAACTTTTGATTTTCTTGCAATTTTACTCCTGATTTAAATCAATTGACTTGGTAAAAATTAAATTTGGTATCCTAAAATTCCAATCTTCTCAATTAAGCCTAAATTGGGCTCTAAACTTATTTTTTCACCAATTAAGTCTTTAATAAAATTAATTTGACCAATTTAAAGTATAATTAAGTCCATGCACCTAATTAAATGCTTTAATTGGACCCAAATTAATTCTTAAACATAATTAAACTTTAATTTGGCCCATGATTAAGTCAAATTGGCCTATTAAAAATCTAATTTTGTCTTTGATCTTCATTTTATGCATATTTGTTCAATAATGATTTAATTTGACCTTTAATCTACATTGTCTTTTCAGTTTTGGGTATAGTAGGGGTACAATAATGCTCTCGATTCCATCCAAAATTGCAGCTTGATCTTCCTTTATATTTGAAATCCTCCTAGCTTATTTTTACAAAAATATCAGTCTTCTTGCGATTATTATTTATTTTTTAATTTTTTTAACAGAAAGAAGATGAATTGAGGAATAACCCAGAAATGAGTTATAACACTACCTATTTTAATTACAACCTGATGTTTCATGCATGTACTAAACATGTAGAAATCTTTTTTTTTTTGTATATGACAAGGTTGCTATAATAGATCTTGAGTTTTAATATAATAGCACCACAAATCAAGTTGCTAATGTGTTTACTAAAGCTCTCTCTACCTCACAATTTCTGCTCTTAAAAGACAAGTTCCATAATCTTTTAATGCCTATGAGCTTGTAGGGGAATGATAAAGAAATTGAGAGAAAGTTCCATGCAGTTAGATATAAAAACTAACAATTATGATACACTTTTGTATAGACTTATTGTAATACACATTGATATATATATGTGTGTGTGTGGAGGGGGGGCGTGTGAGATAGAAGTAGCCAACCCTAAACTAATAATTGAGTTAGGGCTTACACACAATTTTTGTTTAATATTTCTTCCTTTTAGAGCCATAAGACAATTATTGTGTTAATTCTCCATGTAGTTAGATATAGAAACTGACTATTATAACATGTATATATAGACTTGTCGTAATACACATTGATATGTATATAATAGAAGTAACCAATCCTAAACTAATAATTGTGTTAGGGTCATGCAATTTCAATTATTGTAGCATTCATGGTAGCTCCATTTTTTATATAACAATATAGAACCTAGGAAAGTTCATGTTTGACTTGGCCATTTCTTGAAAAAGGATTCTGGCAGGAGTAGTGATAGTTATTGAAATTTAAGCTCTTTTTTTGTATCCATACTTAGTAGGGATGTTCACGGTTCTGTTCGGACTACAAATTTAAACCGAACCGGACTAAAAACTGGTTCAAATCGAACTGGTTCGGTTCGATGAAATTTGGTTTTTTGCTATAAAACTGGGAAATCTAATCCTATCCTATAAGAATAGAACACTCTTCATATTTGCTTGCTATATAGATGATTACAATTGTCACCTCTATTTTAGAATTATTAGGACGATTGCATGCAATTATATTTCGGTTTAGCCAGAATCTTGTTGTTCAAATCTTGCAAATATAGCAATACCTCCAAATTTTTAGCATCCTGATTAATAAGAATATTCGTTGGTAAAGAAATTTACAAAACGAAAGAAAAGGACAAACCAGATTAAGGAGGTCAGCCTTCTCCCAAAGGCACTGGTTGTAATAACACTTTTCACCAGGCCACCAATCTAAAGTTGCACATATAAAATTATCATCAGTTTTTGCTATGGAATTTACCCTTTAACAAGAAGACAAACTAGATCTTTCTGACAGCTTGCACAAAAATAAAAAGAGAAGCCGCGCAGAAGAGATGGAGATGTTGCGCAGAAATAAAAAGAGAAGCCAAGGAGATGGAGAAGTGGGTTTTTTTATCAGGACTTATTTGTGGGTGGATGGCTTAGCTTTTGAGTGTTGAGATGGAGAGTGAAGGGCAGTGGCTTTTTGAGTTATCAGTCATGTTATTGTTAGGGTTAGGTTAACTGTAGTATTTATATCTCTCTTTTTTTTTTGGTAGGTTTGGTTTGGTTCATCGGTTTCAGTTTTAAAATCGAAACCGAACTGAATCCGCAACATTTTATGGTTTTGAAAATCAGTTTAATTGGTTTTTCATCTCGGTTTGATTTTCTTGGTTGTTTGGTCTTTTTAAACACCCTTAATACTTAGAGCTTGGTGTATAATCACTCAAATCTGAATGGTGTGAGTTGTAAATATATCTATCGTCTTAAAAAAAAAAAGCTGGTGGCAGCCTTGAATGATTCAAGGCCTGTCTTGCTGCTAAAGAATTTCATCAACTAGAGTACATTGATTATGATGAGACATTAAGCTCCATTGTCAAGTCAACCACTAATATGGTTGTTCTAAGTTTGGCTATTTCCTATGAGTGGCCTCTTCGAGAGCTTAGCATTTACAATGCTTTCTTCAATGGAACGTTTATTAAGATGTTTAAATGTCTTAACATCTAGGGTTTCAGAGTCCTGCATTTCCGAACTTGTATGTAAGCTTCATTGCTCTCTTTATGGTTGATGCAAACCTTCAATAAGCATCCCGTGTGTGGCCCTGCCCTTAAAAGATAAGCATCATGTTCTTCCGCTACTCATGAGCTTATAGGAGAATGTTAAAGAAATCAAGAAAAAGTAGGATTCCTATACAACAGGATATAAAATCGAATATTGTGGTACACCTTCCATACTTGCAAGGATTCTGACTAGTCTGTAGCAATAATTGTTGAAATTTAGGCTCTTCTTCGCATCCATTTATTATAAGCTTGGTGCTTCATCACTCCAAATGAATGTTGTGGGTTATAAATATGTCTATCGTGTTAAAAAAAAAAAGGTAATGGAAGCCTTGAATTATTCAAAGCTTGGCTTTTAACCTTGGAGAGATAATAAACCCTTTTCTAACTAACCAATGCTTGGGTTGTTCTAAATGTGGCTATTTCTCGCTAATGGCCTATCCAATAGCTTAACGTTCACAATACTTTCTATAGTTAATTAGTTGATTAAATATAATATTGATTTTGTTCATGTGTGTGTATATATATATATAATTTATTAATAAAAATTTATTTATTTTTAATATTCATTAAATATTTGATTAATGAATCTAAAGTAAATATAAATTTCTTGGGACAAAAATGTTGTGCTAAGAAAATTATAAAGTTGTTATAATTATAAAATTCATATTGCATCAAAGCATTGTTCCTAATCAATGATTTATTAAGATTGGACATTAATTATAACAATTGATACTGATACATATTATGTTCTTTCCTTTATGAAAGGAAACAAGTGTTCTTAGAAACAAAGATACGACAGATACCTAGAACTAATATATAGATGCTTGTCAAATGGCATGTACACTGAACTGACCCGCATGAGAATTTCATATGGAAAGATCACTTGTGTCTATGGAAAGACTCACGTGACGGTTGTGTAAATGATCCTTAAACTTGAGATCACTAAATTATCATATATATGGAGTGTTACATTTTGATCCTACTACACGTTGTCCTAATCAAGGGTAACAAATGGGTAGATATTAGATATAACATGAACTATATGAAGGTATTTAAGTAATAAAGAGATGATTCATCACCCTTGGTTAATTAGGAAAAATGTTTCATCTGACCTTAAATAGTATTGATTGTAAATCTTTACGTAAGGTGAAATGAGATTTGAAAAGTAAATCTTATTCAAAAAATCAATGACTATGTTATTGAAAATAAACATGATTTGACAGAGTAGACATATTTCATGCTATAATTTCTAAATCAAAACATTTTTTATGAAGGGATAATAATTACATTGAGAAATTGATCACTGAAAGATTAAGTCAAACTACTTATGACTTTCTCAATATTTAGGGGATCATGACAGGTTGCTAGACATTGTACTTGATCTTCAAATACACATCATGCAATTGTTAAATTGATAATAAATTAATTTGTTTAATTTATTTAATCATATTTTATTCAGGATTGTGATTTACATTGGGCCAACTTATTAGGGAACCTAATGGGTCACACACATAAAAATCATTGGTCAGAAATTAAAATGAGATAATTAATTAAGTGTGACTTGATTGTAAATAAATTTTAAAAATTGAGTACTAGATTGTAATTGATACAAGGATTACAATTTTAGATCTACAAATAATCAAGTAAGGACTAGTTTGAATAATTTTTTAAAATTAGCCTAAAATAATATATGTGATTATTTAAGGGGAAAATTGATATTTTATCATTTATAGGGTTTTTAGGTTTTCTTATAAATATAATGTTATGCCTCTTATTTTGTATGAGTAGTGATGCAAAAGGGTGAGAAAAGTATTGTACGTAAACACCTAAAATATAAAAGAAAAGAGTTCACACTCTTAGGTATAATAATTTATATCCCCTAAAAGGGTTTAGGAGATTTTTTACTAGTGGTTCGTATGGATTACTGTTAGAGGTCGGATATTTAGATGGTTTGTGTTTTGCGACAACCCAACCTTGAAGCAATTATTCAAAGCAAAAAAAAGCATCTAATTTCAAGTAATCTTCGTATAAACCCTACACAACTCTAGATCTGTCTAATGGAATTCTTAGGACTTTTGAAAAAAATTTAAATTTACAGTTTTCACTGCATATATGTGTTTTGAGAAATCCAATAGAAGCAAGCCTCACGTGTGTGGTTATGCTCTTAAAAAATAAGCCTTATACTCCTTTAATATTCATGAGCTTAGGGGATGCTAAGGAAATTGAGAGAAAATTGGATTCCCTTCACAATTGGATATGGAAACTATCTATTGTAATACATTTTTTGTTTGCTATAACATGTATAAACTTATTGTATATGTGTGTGTATAATATAAGTAGTTAATCTTAAAAAAAAATCATAATTATTTTCTAATCTTTGTTCACTGATGACAATGTAAATAATCATATTGTTAGAGCCATACGATAATTATTGTAGCATTCATGGTAGTTTCATGTTTGACATAATGATAGAAAACCTAATCGTTGGGTCAATTGGCTAGCAATTATGCTTTCTCTATAGACCAGGGATTCACTATTTTCATTTTATTCTTAGTATCTATTTTTTCTATTATTCAAGAAGATATGTATGAGATTAGTTTTATATGATATTTTTATAGTAATGTAGACAAAAGCACAATGACAATAAATCAATCATAGAAAAAACAGATTTGATGAGCGAAAATAGTTAGAAGCTTAAACTTTAAATTCACAATTTAATTCTATAGAAATAAAAAAAATAAAGTTTGCCTCTTAAAGATATTCATAATGCCTTTAAATAGGCTAGAAAACCAACTTATAATAGGTTATCGAGTCAAAATCCCTAAACATAATGGAGAAAATAATACAAAATCCAAAATAACACAAGAAATCAATAGACATAAACAAAAATTGGCCAAACATGTTCTTTTGAGCCCAATTCCAAGGAATTTGTGTAGTGGATGAACCAATGAAGTGGTTTCTTATTAAACAAATCCTCGAGAATCTCTTATAAAAATTTGAATCCATTCTAACAATCTAATAAAAAGTTATGATATTTTTAGCCACTATACTAATCTAACTTGATCAAACCTTATGTTTGACCTAACTCTATCCCAGTAATATATAAAAATATTTGGTATGTAATTTATGTAATCTTTTTAGGTTAAATTTCCATTTAGTTGTGACAAATCTTCATATGATTGCTTTGGTGACTTAGTTGCATCATTTAGTTTCTTTTTGTTATTGGCTTCTTTGATCCCCTTCCAACAAAGAAAATATGACGATAGTTAGAGTTTTATTTTTATTTATTTATTTGTACTATAGTTAGAAATTTTTTTGCAGCAACACGCTGCAATATATAAGAATGATGATTTACCAAAAAAACAAAACACACACACACACACACACGTGGGTTTCACTATTATTCAGTGGCTTTTTGTTTTCAATGTTTATAATCATCACAGCCATATTTTCTAGTTCTATGGTGTACATAAATTATAGGTGTGGATGACGATACTATGGTTGATTGACCCGTTTTGCTTTCAATCTCAACCACATTTCGTTGTGTCATATATATATATATATATATATATATATATATATATATATAGAGAGAGAGAGAGAGAGAGAGAGAGAGAGAGAGAGAGTTAAGGATTTATTGGTAAAGAATATCGATATGAGCATAACCACGTAGTTATGGGGTGTCTACAAGTAAGTTAATGTGCCTGCACCTACAAGGCCAAGAGAAAAATAGTTGACCAGAAGAGGTTTAAAAATGTGCTAAGAAAAAATATACTATCAGAAAATTATCTAAAACCAATATAATTACAAATGAAAATTTTATTCATTGGTAATTACTGATGATTACATAATAAAATAATTAAAAGATAAAAAGATTTTATATCAATGTATTTGTTGCTAAAATTACACGTCAACAATAACCAACAGAATTACCGACAATATATTCCATCAGTAAATGTAAAAGTGTTTTAACTGGCCAGATCCCTTTTATCCCCTCTTTCCTTTTCTTCTTCTTCCTCTCTTTCTTTCTCTGCAAATCAAAACAACAATCCTTTCTCTTATTTTGGCCAAAATATAAGTCTAATCATTACAAATTTTGGCCACTGAACAATTCATAGTGTCGACATCATTGTCTTGATATAATTTTCTCTAAATATTTCCTACACTAAGTAAACAAACCTACTTATTTATGTTTTAAGCTATTTTTTTTAGTATTTGTCGTGTAGTTTTCTTGTATATTGTAGTGTTTTAAATCCTTTTCATAAAAAATTAAAGTTTGATTTCTATTTTAGGATTTGTTTGTGATTTGGGAAAATTGAAAGCTTGTTCATAATTTGATATCATTAATTTTGATTTTATAAATTAGGTGTGTTATAATGAAAGAAATTATAGGTTATTTAAGGGATAACAATAATATTTTGTCAATTTGATTGTTAAGTTGAAAATCTTTGAGAAATTCAATTTTTATGTGGAATTAATAACAATTAAATGATATTAATTTAAATTGAATAAGTTTGAATTGAACAAATGATAAATTATTAGTTGGGTTATTGATTAATTGCTATTAATTGGATTTAAATAGTTGATTTTTTTACATATCATTACATTTTGTATAAAAATAATAATTGGTTATTAGATTATGAATGAATTTTTAATTATCAAAGTTAAATTTTGAACTAATTATTAAATGTTATCATCATTAATCTATATAGGTTCGCTAAGTAATGAGTGATCATTTATGGATGTATCTAGATTCATCTCAAGGCTTGTATAAGGAAGATTATTGTAGAGGGTTTAAGGGTTTTATTAATTTTAAAATTTCAAATCTAAAGAATAGTAGTGGAGGTAGAATTAGATGTCTGTGTGAATAATAGAAAAAATAGTTCCCTCAACAAGATATTGCGATGATGTATCTCATAAAAAAAGGTTCGTTGAGAAATACTTGTGTTGACTTCCATATAGAGAACCATATGTTCCTTACGAGACCATGTTAGAAAGGATTGTTGGCTCAACATCTACTTCTAGTAACATATATGAAGTTATCGATGATAATCAATGGAGGCAATGAGAATAAATCATATTTATTCAGGTGAAGGTTCATGTGTAGATGAAGAACCAAATGTAGATGCAACTAGATTTTTTTAATCTTTTAAGAGATTTTGATGAACCATTATGGGGATGGGTGCACTGCACAGATTATAATAAATTATTGATCATGACACAAGTATTTACAATATAGTCAGATTATGGTATGAATGAAACTGATTATGATAGTATAATTGAACAGGCCAAAAGTATTTTATCTTAAGGGAATAGGTTGAAAGAGAACTTGTATACTATAAAAAACTTGATGAAACCCCCTGGCCTAAGATATCAAAAAAATCATGAAGTGTCTAAAGTTTTACATGCTGTAGTATAATAAAGATGTAAATTTAACTGATTGCAAAACTTATGGGCATGATTGATGTAAAGCCAATATAGGTAGGGGAAGGACACTTATAGCATATAAAAAACTGAGATACTTTTCAATCACTCTTAGGTTGCAAAGGTTATTTACGTGTTTGAAAATAGTTGAGCACATAACATGACATCATTCTCATGATGTAGAGGATAGAGTAATGATACATCCTTCTAATGGTAAAGCTTCGAAGTAGTTTAATAAGGTGCATCCTTAGTTTTCAATGGAACCACATAATGTGTATCATGGTTCGTTAGATATGAGTTCAATCCATTTAGGTCCTTTATTACACCCTATTCTTATTGGTCAGTCACACTAACAGTTTACAACTTGCCTCTAAGGATGTGTATAAGCCCAGAACTCATGTTTTTATATACAGTAATACCTGATCCTTACAGTCTAGGTAGGAATATAGATTTTTGTTTTTAACCATTGATTGATGAGTTGAAGTAGTTATAGTCATCCAGGGCTTTGATGTATGATGTCTTAAAGAAACATATTTTTTAAATGAAGACAATTTTGATATTGACTATAAATGATTTATGGCATATGAGATGGTTTTGGGATGGAGCACATATGTAAAATTATTTTGTCAATATTTAATAAAAAGCAATAATGCCTTCAACTTAACGAATGATGGTAAAGTTTTATTTATTTGTTTGTTTCCATTGAAGGCTCTTGTTAAGTCATCATAGATAAAAAAAAACAAAAAAAAAAACAAAAAGTTCTTGAAAGGTAAATCTAAAAGAGATGTTGTACTGTTGGTACTATCAGGTGAAGAATTATATGATGTAGTATCACAATATGAGAACATTGTATTTGGTTTTCAATCTGGCAAGTAGAAGTTTTATAGTTTTAGTGTAACCTAAAATTAGGTAAAACGAAGTATTTTTTAGAAGCTGTCTTATTGGAAGATTAATGTCCTTCTCTATAATTTGGATGTCATGCATATTAAGAAAAATGTGTTTAAAAATATTTTTAACATGATTATGAACGTCAAAGGAAAAATAAGGGATAACTTAAAAGCTAGAATAGATATAGCTTTGTTTTGTAACCGTCGAAATATAAAGTTATTTAATGATGGAGTATGTATTGCGAAGCCTATGCCACATATTCCTTAGAAAAAAAAATCATAATTTCCTATATATAAATGGCTTAAAAGTCTGTGATTTCTTGATAGATATGTTTCGAACATAGTTAGATTTGTGAATTCAGAGGCATACAGATTGTATGTAATGAAGAGTCATGATTGTCATGTGTTTTTACAAATACTCATTCCAATTATATATAGGGATTTATTGCCCAAAGGGATATGAGATGCACTAATAACGAAATTTTTTTAGAGATGTTTGCTCTAACAAGTTACATTCACAACAAATAAAACAACTTGAAAGAAACATTATTGAGACAATATGTAAACTTAAGATGATATTCCCTCTCTCCTTCTTTGATTCAATGAAGAACTTGCCTATACACTTAGTATATGAAGCAAAAATTGGAGGGTCTGTGTTGTACAGATGGATGTATCCTTTTGAGAGATTAGGAATAACATTCATTCGTAGTGTGTAATGTGGTTTTTTAAACTTTTTTATAGTCATTCAATTAATATATATTTATGTTTACCTATATGCAGATGCTTGTTCAACCTCAAGAAAAAAGTTAAAAACAAAGCACATGTTGAGACGTCTAATATGAAGCTTATATTGTTGAAGAGATTTTAACATTTATCTTATATTAGTTTGCGCCTTATATGTGAACAAGAATCAACCTCATTCTAAGACATGATGATGGTGGTGAAATGTCTTCTTGTGGAAATGTGTTAATATTTTCTCATATTAGACGATCATTGTTGAAAATACAGCTTCAAAAAGATATTTGACAGACTTCAAATTTAGACAAACACATAATTATATGTTATTTAACTATGATGAATTGATGCCTTTTGTTTAGCAAGTCAATTTTACAATCTTGTATCATTTTCTATTGTATTCTCATTTATGCTAAATTCGTTTAAGTTTATTGTAGGCAACATCATCAATTCTTATTATTTCGAAATCCAAATCTTACTGAAACTTAAGTTTTCCAAATAAAATCTAAATCTTACTGAAACTCAAATTTTCCGAATACAAGATTAACAATTCCTAACGTGGTTTAAAACACAAGGAAGTTTGTAATTATTTGTAGCTGTAATAAGAATACATTTATTTAAATCTTTTTTTTTCATCGTTAATGATTGTTATCTTTCACTAGGTGTATAACATAAGAGGCAATAATACAAGTTTAAAATTACTTTATTTGGGTTAAGAATAAAAGATTCAGAGTTTTAACGAGTATTTTATCAATGGATATATCTTCCACATTGAAGATTATGGTGAGGGTAGAAATACCTATAATAAAAGGGTTTGTGTTGAGGGATGCCCTTTCAATGAATTTGAAGTTGATTATTATGACAAGTTAGAAGAGATTATTGAATTGCAATATCATAGAGCGCAATATATAGTATTTTTATTTAAATATTATTATTATGATATCAATAGAGGAATTAGAGTAGATCCTTACTATGATTTGATCAAAATTAATAAATGAGGTAGACTTAGCAACATCAAGTATGTTTTTGTATTTGCCAAACAATATCAATAAGTATATTACATATAAACTCCTTTTAAAAAGGATCATACGAGAGGTGATTTTTTATCCATTGTTAAAACCAAACTTAGAAGTCATGTACAAGTTGTGAACAATGATAAAGATGAAGTAAGTGAGGGAGAAGATGTATTTCAAATAGATGAGTTAGTTGATCCATATTGAGTTGCTCTTTCTACTAAGTTAGAAGAGAATACTTATGTTCATGTTAATATTGATGAGTTAAATGAAATATTAAGTATTGGTGGACATACCAATGTTGATAAAGATGAAAGGATCAAACAATTTTAGTTTAACGAATGAGATGAAGATAGACTTAAAGATGATGAAAATGAAGATGATGATGATTCAAATTAAACATTGTTATACAATTAAGATATATTTATTATCGTTCAATAATGCATTGTGTTTCGTATATTAATCAAGTGTTTTTATTATTGAAAAATATGGTTTTAAATGAGTTGTTATTTTTTAAGTTATGAATACAGGTGTTGTTGTTTAATTTGGTTGCATAAGGAACATATAAAATGGAAAAAGAATATTACTTCTCCGATGGGTTTACCGATAGACCTAATAAATAATAATTTATTGCATACATGTGTCGATGATGTCGACGGTTTGGGTAATAACACCAATGGATTCATTGATGGACATAAATCCATTAGAGAGTTCTAGAGAGTTTGGAAAAAAATTAAGGTATTGAAAAACATTGATGGGTCACCAACAGACTTAAATCCGTTGGAGATTTTGAAAGAGCTTGGGTAAAAAATAAGGGTGTTGAGTTATGCTGATGGATTCATCAATGGACTTACGTTGTTAAAGAGTTCCAAGGAGCTTAGATAGAAAATAAGGGTGTTGAGAAATGCTGATATATTCACCGACAAATATAAATCCATCAGAGATTTCCAAAGACCTTAGGTAAAAAATAAAGGTGTAAATAAAGGTGTTGAGAAATGCCAATGGAATCACTGATAAACTAAAATCCATTGGAGAGTTCCAGAAAGCTTAGGTAGAAAATGCAAGTGTTGAGAAACACTGATGGACTTAACTTCATCGGTGAGTTCTAAAGAGTTTAGGGAGATTTCAACGTAATTTATTGATCACTGAATTTAAGGGTTTTACATGAGATTTCTAAAAATAATAAATCACTGATGGACTAATAAAAAATTTACCGATGTTTTTTAAAAATTTAATCAATAAAACCATCGGTTACTATAATGACATGGACATAAACAAACATAGATTTTGTTGATGAATTTAACCAGATATATTGATGCAATCCCTAGCTTTCTCTCCTCTTTCTCTTAGTTTATTCTCTCTTTGTCTCTACCATTTAACTCATTGGCGATTTCTCAATCCTTCATTAGGTGTCAACGCTCCCTCTCTCCTTTTTTGTGTTAGCGTTTTCTCTTTCCACAAACTCTTGTCTAAGGTATGTCTTCTTTTTTATTTTCAAGGAATATAGATTTTTATTCTTTTATTTAGGATTATTGTTTTCGGTTTTGTGTTATTGAATTGCTTGGTTGTGAAATTGGATTGTAAAATGACGGTGCTAAATTCAATGAATGGTTATTGTAGTTTTGGGTTATTTCAGTTAGAGATAAGGGTAGTTGATGAGGAAGAAGGTAATGATAGTGTTGATACTAGTATGGGTTCCTAGTTGTTTCGGTGAAGGCTGTTGAGTTAAGGTTGAAAGTATTTTTATTATATAGTTATTTTCTTCCTGAAGGTTTTGTAATTTTTTTATGCCAAAATTTACTTTCTAATTAGCAAGTGAATTCAATGTGAAATGACCTGTAGGGAAAAAATGAGATTATTGCTAATGGTTTCAAATTGTGGGTTTTACTAGGACCTCGTTTGTTTGACGGAAAGTGGTTTCCTGAAAACAATTTTCCAAACTTTCTTGTGTTTGTTTGTCATTAGAAAAGTTGGTCAATGGAAAACACTTTCTAGTTAAAGAAAAATTTGGCTTGGTTTCCAAGCAAGTGTTTTCCTTTCATTTTGGGCAGAAAACACTTTCCAGAAGTTGTGAAAAATTTAGAAATGTCATATTATTTGCTGATTATATCAAATTTGGTCCTCAAACTTTTGATTGCTATATATATTTTGTTTTGACTATTTTTTTTCAATTTCATCCTTTAGAATTTGATTTTTATATTAACTTTGGTCCTCATTTTTATAATTGTTATTTGCTTTTCCCTTGTCTTTTTTATAATTGTTATATGCTTTTTCCTTATCATTTTTTAATTGAAATTTTTTATCTATCAAATTTGATCCTTATTCTTTTAATTGGTACTTATTTTATTTAAAATAATTTATGAACTGATAATTATTATTCTTTTAATTTCTTTATCTTTCAATTTTTTTATTTGTTAGATTTGATCTCTATTATTTTGATTATTATTTATTTTATTTGAGATAATTTATGAAATTATATTTTTTTTAATTTCATTCGCATTCAACTTTTTAATTTGTAAGATTTGTTCCTCATTATTTAATAAACTTGAAAAAAAATAAAACATTAATAAGTTATTTTTCAGCTCATTTTCCATGACATAACCAAACACTGGAAAATGTTTTCCAACTTATTTTCCATTACACTAACAAAAATCGGAAAATAATTCACTTTCCCGAAATTCACTTTTTAAAAGGAAACTACTTTCTAGCAAACAAACGAGGCTTAGATATGTAATGTGTTTTCTCAATTAGATTGAAATCTCATTTGGTGGGTTTTAGTTTGTTATAATATAAAATAACATATTAAACTATAAAATAGGAAACTTTAACATAGAAACAAACATAAATTTGTGATTTTTAAGGAAGTAGTAGTTTGAGTTCTAACTTATAATCTGGCAGATTATTAACTACGTGTGATTTTTATTTTGCAATGAACTTGTCGTGTGTTGTTTTGTCATACAGCCCAATGTGTTCTTTATGGATTGTGTATTTGAACTTTGAAGTTACCTTTTTTTATTATTTTTATGAGAATGGACTTTGATGTTAGTGATGGTTAGTGATTAAGATGTGAGATTACAATATAATATAAGTTTAATGTTTAGATAGGAGCACAAATATATTATGAAATGAATATGTTTGTAATGATATGGAAAAAGATTGCAATGATGTGGCACTAGTTTGCAATGACATGTTTAACTGTATTTTTCACAATGTGTTTGGTTGAGTCCCATATAGGGGAAGTGCTACTGGAATTTTGTTAAAAAAGAATAGATGCAGTATAACTAAAAAAACATAAATCATTTATTAAGATCTTAATTGAATATTCTTAGCTATTTAGTTATATCATTTAGATGTCGCAGAAAAGTACAGGGTCAAAATAAAGCGGTACTGCATTGTTAAGCAGTAGTTTTCATAATAACCCTTAGATTCATTTAGGTGTCAATCATAAAAAGGAACTTGATGTATCATCTAATGATGCTGGCTCATCAATTAATGGTCATAGATTTGGGTCCCATCTGTTAGGGATCCATATTCTGGTAGGTTAATTGCGTAATAGAAGCCAAATTTAAACATGTAAGCCAAATGTGTTTATATAGCTTTAAGATAATTATATCATTTTCTAGTTTGAAAGCTGCTAGAACAATAACATTAATGATAAAAGCATTGCTAAAGAGGCCTCTTTTCAAGTGGAGCCAACTTAAAGATTCAGAATGAAGGCATGTAGTTGATGCTTGGTAGTGGAAGTTTGGGATTAGTACCTAATCAATACTTTTAATGGATAAAATATGTTATTAAAATTTGAGAATTAATTATTTTACAAAAATGATTTCAAGAAAAAAAAATTGTGGGATGAGACAAACTCAAGGATGGAAAAACAAGGCTAGGAAAATCACAACATCACCAGGTAAGTGTTAATGTGTGAAGTAATTTTTTTTTATAAAATTGTAATATTTTATTTCATTATATCTTTTTTAGTTTAACGAATTTTTGAACCAAATTATGTGATTTTTAGTACGAAGCACACACCTATGCTAAAAAAAAAGGCTAAGTTAGATAACTTTAGGTTGTGAAAGAATTGTAAACCTCCTCACATCATTAAGAGCAACTAGGAGAGATATTTAGAGTTCTATACGTCACAATAAAGGGTTTTAAAAGATGTTCATGAAGTGGGTCCTCGAACATAAATAAGAGAACTTATGGTTTCATTAGAAAGCATACCAGTGGGTCACTTCTTTTTACAAACCATGCAAAGCGCCTGGTAAGAGAGCCAGCTTTAATTTCAAGTATTTTTCTAAAACTGATACTTATAATTTGTTAACTAATAATCGACAGATTTATTTTGTAGGCTACAAAGCTTGGACGCGGGCCTACTCTGATGAATTTGTATATAAGAACAAATATATGTAGGGAGGATAGATGGAAAGGGGTGCAACTGTTTGTCGATAACTGTGCTAAGGTGTTTATTGTAAGTAGACTTTGAAGCCTTTTTGTATATTGCTTGGACAAATGTTTTTTTTACCCATATCTCTAACTTGTTTTTCTGTGGTATAGGAACAATATAACACCACCATGCATGCAAAACATGGAGAGGACCCTTCATCTAATTTGGAATACGATCCAGATTTGTTATTGGAGGTTGAAGTAACTAGTAGACTTGATAGGAATCGAGTTTATGGTATCTCTATGACTACAGGTCTACAGCCCAAGATATGAGATCGAGTTGTAGAGTCTCGAAAGTAAGCATCATAATCTGGCACGAGTAAACTATCACTAGCCATTAAGCATACTTCTTCAGTCATTATCCTTCCCCTTATGAATCCCCATGAGATTTTTATCCCTCTCCCCTTTCATTTGTAGCTGGAGCTTGTAATTGATTTGTATATATATTTGCAATTGATTTTTACATTATGAAAATTTTGTTCTTCAATTTAATTGATTTTTATAGACATTTGTAATTGTTTTTGTCTTCAATTTAATTAATTGTTTGATGTTGTTTAATGCCATTGAGAAATTGTTTTATAGCATTTTTTTCAAATAATTTGTTTATAGATCGGAAAAAATTATGTCGGTAATTGATCAAACTTTTCATCAGATAATTATAAAGAGTTATAAATTGTTTTGATCTACCCCGATAAAATCACCAATAGAATATATCGTAGGTATTCTGTCGATGAAATCGTCAATAATATAAAAATATTGCTAACATAATTATCAATTTAAATTTTGTCAGTAATATTCACCAACAAGTTGTTGACGGATGTTAGTTAACTTCTTTTTTAAGAACCAATTATAATAATTCATGGCTATATATATCAATATAAAAATCACCCACAAAATTACCGGTATTTATAGCAACCCCCAGATCTGCTCGGGGGAATTCCTTTTCAAGAGGCTCACTTTGAAGGAGCAATATTTAGCAAGTCTTCGTGGAGAAGAGGAGGCATTCTTTTCCCAGCATTTGGTGCCTAAAGGAGATATACCAAGGACAGCTAAAGCCCGGGGTGATCTCATACATCAACAGATAAAACAAGATACTTTCTAATGACAAGATTTCATCATTACATCCATCCGTGTTTTGAAATTTTCTGGTTGTGAACCGAAACAGCCACTATATATATATATATAATTCATTTTACACTTCTGGTGAACTGTGTAAGACTGGCAGATTCAGTATCGTCCAAAATGTCTCTAATATTGACTCTTAGGTCTTCCTTTTCACATCATATATATCATGCATGCATGCATTTATAGCATGTGTTCAGTGTTGAAAGCGTGACATGTCCATCAATTATTGCTTCTTACGCGTTTATGAGACCCTTTTTGCCTTTTCGCAACTGGAATGTATTTGCTATTTATGGCCAGAAAAGGAAAAAGAGTCAACTTTTGTGCTGTCGAAATCTAGATTATTCCGTTTGAAAAAAATATTTTCAGGCAGTCTGCAGTCGCAAGAAGAAAGCAAATTTTGCATTAGGGGCATCAGACATGCACAAGTTAATAAACTATCACTTGAAGAACTTGTCGAAGACATGGCTAATAAAATAAGAGGACGTGAAAGAAATTCTATGACTAGAATTTGTTTGATCACATTACCTAATAAACTATAGCTTATAGAGCTTCCGTATTTATCCTGACTTTTTTTTTTATCTTTTTCATTAATTTTTTTCTCATTTTAATTACATCATTCAAATTAGATGGCTTAGTATTACAATTATGGTAAAATTACCAAATTAAAAGAAATAGGATTGGATTGTAAAACAAAGAAAAATATATGACTAACACCAAATTCATCATAATTTTTTTTTTGGTTCAAAAGTTAATTTCTTTAATTTTTCAGTCTCTAAATTACACTATTATTAAACTGGGACCGGCCTGGTGGGTCGACCCGGTGTCTGACCGGTCTGGGTTTGTTAAAAGATCGGCCGGTGCAATAACGCGGCAAAATCCGGTCGACCTGACAGGTCAACCCATGACCCGGACGAGATTTGAAACCCTTTAGTATATATACTCTATGTTCCTAAAAAAAAATTATTTTTTTAATATGAAATTTGAAGCCCTTACATATACTCTATATTCATAAGAAAAAAATTATATTTTTTCAATGTGGGATAAAATACATTTTGATTTAAATACTTCAACTTAAAAGGATAACATAATATATATCTTTTCAATGTGGGATTTGAAGTTCTTTAATATATATATTTTATGTTCATAAAAAAGAATTTTTTTTTTCAATGTAGGATTTGAACCCCTTTAATATATATACTCTATATTCACAAAAAAAAAAAGTTATGTTTTTTAAATTAAAAACATTATTTGAAATAATATGTTAAATAATAATATAAATCATTTTCTAGAATTTTATGGCTTAAATGTTTTAGATGAAATTGATTTTTAATATCATTGCAGTTTATTCCCATAGATAAATCTTGGATCAAATAAATGTTTTATTTTCTTTGAGAACTGAAATTTAATTGTCATAGCACAAGGTAGGAATTTGAGGTTCAAATTGAAATAGACTTGGAGAACTTGTAGGGGTATTTATTATAGGTTCTAACTAACCAGGAACGTTAGTTGGAAATGTTAGTTATGTAGACACAAATCTTAGAATGTTAGTTGGGAAGGATGTGTTCAAAGTTATTTTCTCAACCAAAACCGCACAAAAAAACGAAAATAATTTGGTGCCGTGGATTTCCAATCCTCTCGAGGATTGTCTCGTATCGGCACCAGGAATGTAATTAGCTATCAACAAGATACGTGGCTGTAGTTATGTCGTGCATTGTATCAAAAAAAAAATTATATTAAAAAATTTATTTAGATAATAATAATTCGAAAGAACTCGAATGAAATTAATTAAAAATATAATCTGGGATATGAAATCAAAAGAAACTGCATAAAAAAACTAAAAACAAATTATAACATTCAAGACCTAACAACTTAATGTCAAAGATGAAAAAACAAACATAAAAAATATAACATTAAAGAAGAAAGCTTCAGTTAACTCATGGTAACTTGACGAACCAACAACCCGTGATATGAGACCGGGATAAAAAAAATTTCAAAAGGATGACCTCGTAAAAAAGTCAAAGTTCAATAAAAAAAAAACATCAAAAGAATTTTGAGACAACTCGGGTTAACTTTACCAACCTACTCTTAGAATAACCAAACAAACCAAACAAGAAAAAAAAAAAAAAGAGAAAATAACTAAGCTCAAGGGCTAATAATTTATTGTAAAATGATAAAATTGAATTAAAAAAATGGAGGAAAAAAATTTAAGTCAATTTAGGTTAACTGGATTAACCTGCCACCCATAACATGAGATCGGGATTAAAAAATAAACTTCCAAAATAAGGATTCAACCAAAAAATCCCAAGTTAAATAAAAAAATATTGTGAATGAAAACTCAAGCTAACCTGAGTTAGCTTGATCAACCCACTTTCGAAATAACAAAGCAGAAAGCGAAGCAAAAAAACGACAAAGCTCAAGGAAAAATAATTTTATCCAAAATAATTAAATTAAAAAAAATTAAAGTCATAGAAAAAATTGAGGAAAAAAAATTAAGTTAACCCAGGTTAACTCAACTAACCCATCACTCACAACATGAGATCGGGATAAAAAAAATTAGACTTTCAAAAGATGGACCT
>Ga0325404_1000955_pt1 | contig 29791 bp, 13 predicted proteins | sample PopdelMetagenome_18_FD_205664 | JGI IMG/M metagenome (GOLD analysis project Ga0325404, IMG submission 205664) | Populus deltoides microbial communities from Bellville, Georgia, United States - Xylem-Control-R1 | ecosystem: Host-associated > Plants > Phyllosphere > Stem > Wood/Secondary xylem...
CGAAAGAAAAATAGCCCACTAGAAGATTGCACACCAGAAACTCAACAGAAAGTGCCAAGTAATTCCAAGCCAGGAACCAAAACAGAGATTGCCGAAAGATGAATAAACCAGGAATCAAAATAAAAAACTACCGAGAATTAAAGCCAAGCCAAGAACATCAGAAACTGTAAAGAGTGAAAACCAAACCAGGAATAGCACAAAGACTGCCGAGAGTCACAAAGACACCTTCAAGAGAAGAAAAAAAGGTCAAAACAGACAAGAATTCAGAACCAGGCTCTGATACCATGTCAGTATAATGAGAAAACAAGAATTCCAAGTGAGCTTTTGTTTTTGGAAAAACTGCCCCTGTCAGTTCCCTGCTTTGCTTCTTATACGTGGGTGTTTTCCTATACATGGAGTCTAATTGATTCCTGATATTCAGCATCTATACATGGGAAGATAATCTCTACAACTGATATTAATAGAGTCCTAAATTGTATAAGTGTCTACATTACATACGGTAACAGGATGAAGACTCGAATGCAGGGTATTTGGTTCAACCAGTAGAGCAGGCTGAAGTTCATGAAGCTGGAGGTATATGGAGCCAGGGAATGAAGAAGATGATTAATTCTGAAGGGGAGGAAGAAGTCGATGATGACGATATGGAGTTGCAGGTGCTAACATCATCCTCGCACCTTAAGAGGAAGAGAGATGAAGACGAGGATGGTGATGGTGAGGATGATGATGATGGTGTTATTGAGTATACGACGAAGTCTTCAAAGAAGAAGCATTAGCTCTTGTTCGTTATCTGGTTCAACAAAATAATTTCAGATTTGGCAGCCTCTCCATTCTCCGTTCTAGATTTGGCGTCAAAGAATCCTTCAAACAATAGCTTGGTCAAATAAAGGATTATGTCATTGAAATTAATAGAATTATTTCCTTACACGTTTTTCCATGGAGTGAATTATTGTTTAGGCATTAGGCTTCTAAATTAAATTAAATTTAAACTTTTTTAAAAAAAATTGACTTTACGGTGGGATCTTGTTTTGTGAAACCTTCGGTGTGAAATGTGGAAACTGTCGGCGGCCATGATATTTACATATCCCTGTTTTCCAAGCCACAATTTCAATTCATATCAAATATAAAGCATCAAATAAGTTAATAATGTATTTAATTTATTAAACATTAAAAACTATATTAAGATTAAGAGTGTGTTTGGTTGTTGTTTTTTAAATAATTTTTCGTGCTAAAATAAATATTAATGATTTTTTTTATTTTTTAAAAATCATTTTTTATATTAGCACATCAAAACGATCCAAAACATATAAAATATATTAAATTTTTTTAAAAAAATTAAATTTATTAGAAACACGGTATCGCATAAATAGATAAGAAGGAGGGTACGTAGAATCATATCTTCCTGGTCAGCTACTCATAAACAATTAAGGATTAAATCGATCGCTATCAGCAATTCAGTTCTAAAGCTACTGGATACTTTTGGGTGTCTAGTTTTCCTAGCCTAACAGGAACAATTAGTTGATAACTTTTTTGCATCTAATTATGCAACAAGATTTTAATTCTTTGGTTTCAGGGTAAAATAAACATCTAGTGTTCCTTTATAACCTGGCAGGATTAGTGGTTATTGGATACAAATAAAATAGATTAAAAAAAACCTAGATAAACCCAAAAAAATCTTTTAAAATAAATTTAAAAAACTCTTATCAAGCCCAGACTATCAGACTCGAGCCTAATATATAACTAGAGAAAAAAAAACTAGACGCAAGCATAAAACTAGAGCCCATGCTAGGATGGGCATGTGCCAATCTAAGTGTACACCCAATGGTCAACATATGCCTAGCATGCCAGGTGCTAGGCATTCACCTCAGCACCTAAGGTTCTTGGTGTGCGCACAACACCCGACTGGGTGTGCTACCTTACAAGGATGTTGTGAATGCACCCTGACACTTTTTTAGGTTTGGTTGCTCGCCCTAAACCTAATATTAATAGATCCAAGCAATACGCTTGAATCTATTTTATATTTTTAGTGGGCTTGAATATTTTATTTAAGTCTAACACTTATCAAAAAATTTTTCTAAAACATCATGTGAATCTCTTGGTATTTTTTATTGATCTTATATATATTATTTTGAGTATAATGCAACTCAAAATATTAAAAAAATAAAGTTAAATCATAAATCTTCAACATTTCATCTCCATAAAAAAACAAGATTCAGTGACTATTAATAAATCATAAATCTTTTATATAAGGTTTGAACTTTGATCACTCGAACTAATTATTAATTTAATCATACATCAAATCTACGGTTATAGATACTATAAACGATTAGCAAAATACTATTGAAAAACAAAGTTATATATTTAGGAGTTTAACGAGATTATTATTATATAAATCCAGACTTTTGGTATCTAAGCTCACACTCTAAAAATGTAGACTTTTTTCTATATAAATATTCCATTGAATCTTGAATGTGTTAGAGCTTAGAAATATCAAAATCTTAAAAAAAAATTCATAATTGTTTTTCATCAATAGCAAGTTGTATATTTTTATCTATTTATTTTTTCTTATAAGATCTAAATGCAAATTTCCTGATTGTTTTTTATTAATAGCAAGACTTTCTATTCTATTTTTCTATCATATTTTTAAATCTAATTTTTAACCTAAATAAAATTAATTAGCATCATCACTATCATAATTGAAAACTCTTGAGAAAGTACGTAAGATAAGATAGGTCATGATCATCTTTGATCTCTGATGCATCTCAGATCCTGAGAGAGACATTATTTGCTTTTCTACCAGGGTCGTTTATGCTATTGTGCTTACTGCTAAGGAAGTTCCAAGCAAGGGATAGGATTTTAAGAAGAATTTTTTCAAGGTAAAAGATTTGATGACCATGATACATTCGTTCCTTCAATCACCCCAAAGTAAAGGATAAACTTTTATTTTTATTTTTCTTTGTTTTTTCTCCCTGGCCATGCTATTAAAACTAGTTTAATATTCTAGGACTAGTTAGGCCCTTGGCCCAAAAACTACTAGGTCCATAGCCTATTAAAACTCTTAAAAGTCTATGAATCCAATATCCGAGCAAAACCTTGAAAAACTCTCACCGTTACCCTTTTTATAGGGTTATGTTACGTAGTATAAATAATCAAATAAATTAAGAATGTACTTAATTTATTAAACAATATTTTCCCTCTTCAGCAGCTTGAAATTCGGGTGGAATTATGGTTCTGAAATGGAAGGACCATATAGAGCCGTGTTCATAAGAATTAGACTGTCATAGTAGAGCTAAAACCGATCCTCAATTCCTATATATATAGAACTTCAAAGCAGTTTCTGCCTTATTTGGCCAATTGCACTGAAACAAATAAGGATTAAATCGCTAATATTATGAAAAAGAAAACAGCCTTTTAAACAAGCAATTCATGAAGTGCATTTCACATAACATGCTTAAATATGACATGTATGTCCATGTGTTTAGGATTCAAAAATTAAGGGTTTCTAATTACACAAAGGGACCCTTCGGCAGGAGAATTATTGGGAATGTGGTTTTTGTTAAACAATCCAATTTAAACAAAGAGAAATACGAATATAAGAGGGGGAAAAAAAGGGCAAACAATGGTCAAAGATGCTCCGCAGCCGTAATACACTCATAATAATAAATTGATTTGTAGGCAATAATTGACTCACTACAAGACGAAAAAACAACGTCTACGAACCCATCCACAAACCATTTTCAGTATAACAAATAAACAAATAAAAAAAGTGCATACAATGGTCAAAGATGCTCCGCAGCTGTAATGCACTCACAAAAAAAAAAATTCTTTAAAATTATCTTGATATCATCATCCAAGTGAAGTGATGAGTATGATAAAATTAAAAAAAAAAATTTAAAAATTATTAAAAAATAAAAAAAAACATATAATTTTAAAGGTCAAACTTGTCAAACTTGTGAATCAAGTAAGCCGAGTTAGTACGTCAAACCTGTGAACTGAGTTATGGACTCTATTGAGATTATAAAAAAAATTTAATCTATTTTTTTATTTAACTACAAATAACAAAAATAGATGATTATAAAATCAAACACAATCTTAATATTGAGATGTTTTCTAGATTACGATAACCTCATAAAAGACAAAACGAAACCAATTATGAAACTAAAAATTCCCGATTAATTTAGTATCTAAGGATGAAAAAAAAACTAATTTAAAAAAGTTAAACCTGCTAGACCAATAAACTAAATCAATCAACCAAACATGTGAATAGACCTATGGACTTTATAAGGTTTAATAACATAACTTTTTTCTGAAACTATTTTTTTTAATTATATGAGAAGAAAATAGATGATAAAAAAAATTAAGTTCAATTAAAAAAAAAAAAGACATTCCACCAAAGTCATAAACCAGGGCAACCAGGGTTACTCTAGCAAACCCACAAACCATGTTAACCTTATAGAAAGGTAAGATAAAAAGAAATAAATTATGAAACTAAATTCTTAATCATCTCAGTATTAAAAGATAAAATTGACAAAAAAAAATTTGAAAAAACAATCATGACAAAAATTCAAAAACATAAAGATAAAAGAAAAGAAGTAAAACACCGTGGGTTGCTATTGTCATTCACTGTGCAATGTGTGTGGGGGAACAATGGTTTCCTCACACCCTTTAATTTTTGTTACTTTATAAAGTTTAATAACATGAATTTTCTCTAAAATTATTTTTTAACTATATGAGAAAAAAATAGACTATAAAAAAAGTTAAGTTCAATTAAAAAAAAAAACAAACACCAAACTCATAAACCGGGGCAACCGGGTTTACCTTAACAAACCCGTAAACCACATTAACCTCATATATATAAAAAAAGAAGCAAATCACAAAGCTAAATTCTTAACAATGTCAATTTTAAAAGATGAAATCAACAAAAATAGATTTGAAAAAAAAATCATAACAAAAATTCAAAAGAAAAAAAGAAAGCAAAACACTATGAATTACTATTGTAATCCACAGTGCAATTAGGAGAACAATGGTTTTTCTTATATCCTTTAATTTTTGTTACTTCATAAAGTTTAATAACATAGTTTTTCTCTAAAATAATTTTTTTAACAATATGAAAAAAAATAGAATAAAAAAATCAAGTTCAATTAAAAACCCACCAAATCTATAAAATGTGACAATCTATGTTACATCTACAAACTTACAAATCATGCTAACCTCATAGAAAAAAATAAAAGAAAAACAAATTATAAAAAAAAAATTTCAACCATTTTAATATTAACAAAAATTAACAAAAAAATTTAAAAAAATAGTTAAAAAAACAAAAAAAAAAAAATATATATATATATATATATATATATATATATATATATAAACCAATGTAAAAAAACATTGTAACAGTAGAATACTTTTTCCATCTAATTTAGCTTTTCTTTGTAATAATGGGTGACTGTGTACTTTTCCCATGCCTGCTGATTCGTAAATGACGTCAATTATATGAATACTCCATCACATAAATAAAAAAAAAAACTATTTACAACGAATAGCATCCCAAGTAGCCATTCATAATTTACGACGACAAATATAGCAAGCACAAAACTATTTAGAAGCTACAATCTCTGTGTTGCTTTCAACTTTTTTTTCTTAATTTTCTAATTTAGTATATTTAATATATTATTGAATTGTTGTATTTTACTTTTATAATACTTCTAGTAGAATATTGACATCTGCTTATGAAAAACTTACAAAAAAGGAGAACATTGATAGTTTGATTCATTTGTCAGTTCTTGATTCATCAAACTCTTCCAAAGTCCCCAAATGAGTTCGAGCATGTGTGGTCAATATTCCATGGGAGAAGCTACAACGCAATTGCATAACTCTAAATTATTAGCAACTACTTGTAAATTTATTCTTTTTGACTTTTCGTCCCTTAATTTTATGATGAAGAAGACTCAACGACTTCTCCTCTCCACTCAGAAAGCGGAACTCCACTCTTATCTCAATCATTTTTTCCTATCAAACACTTCCCCCCTCACTCAATAAGAAAATGGCAGAAGCTTTTGCAGCCGAGATTGCAAAATCCCTTTTAGGGAAGTTAGGCTCTTTTGCTGTTCAAGAATTTCGTTTGGCATGGGGCTTTCAAGATGACCTTGCACGTCTTGAAGAGAGATTGAAAGCCATCAACGCGGTGCTGTCCGATGCTGAGAAGCAACAATCCAAGAATGAGAGGATTCGGCTCTGGCTCCAAATGCTCAGAGAAGTCTTGTATGATGCAGAGGACGTGCTGGACGAAATCGAGTGCGAAACTTTGCAAAGGCAGGTGGTGAAAACTAAAGGGAGCACCAGCAGAAAGGTACAACACTTCTTTACAAGTTCTAATATGAATGCATTCCGTTTAAGAATGGGTCATAATATAAAGAAGATCATAGAAAGACTAGCTGAGATTTCAGCTCTTAAGTCTGACTTCAACCTCAGCGAGCAGGCTATTGATTGTAGTCATGTCTTGCATGAGGAAACAAAGATGAACCGATCCTTTGATAGCTTTTCCGGTCTTATCGGAAGAGATGAAGACAAAGAACGCATCATCAACCTTTTAAGTGCACCTTTTAAGGTTGGTGATGCACATCCCCTTGTCCTTCCGATAGTAGGAATGGGAGGCTTGGGGAAGACATCTCTTGCCAAATCGGTGTGTGATGATGAAAATGTAAAAAGTCATTTTAAACTGATTATAGAGGCATGTGTTTCAGATGATTTTTCCTTGAAACAAGTGATACAGAAGATTATTAAATCTGCAACTGGGGAAAGATGTGCGGATTTGGATGCGGGTGAACTTGAAAAAAAACTTGAAGCAATTCTGAATGGTAGGAAATACTTGCTTCTTTTGGATGATGTATGGAATGAAGATGCTCAAAAATGGTTGTTGTTGAAGCCTTTGTTATCAAAAGGTGCTGGTGGAAGTAAGATTATAGTAACTACCCGTAGTAAACGTGTTGCTGAGATTATGGGTACTGTTACTACGCACAACCTAAGTCTTCTCGGTCAAGAGGACTGTTTGTTGTTGTTTTACAAGTGTGCATTCAAGGAAGGGAAAATGGAGTTGAATCCAAATTTGGTTGGAATTGGGAAAGAAATAGTGGCGAAATGCAAGCAAGTTCCTCTGGCAGTGATTAACATGGGGACTCAACTGTATGGTAAGACTGATGAAAAAGAGTGGAAATCGGTGAGAGACAGTGAGAAGTGGGAAGAAGAGGGAGATGGTATTTTACCTGCCTTGAAAATAAGCTATCAAAGACTGCCGACGCACCTGAAAAGATGCTTTCTTTATTGTTCGGTTTTTCCAAAAGATTACCCGTTCATAGATCTCCTTTTGGTGCAAGTTTGGATGGCACATGGGCTCATTCTTCAATCATCAAATCCAAATGAGAACTTGGAAGATGTCGGCTTGCGTTATGTGCGCGAGTTGATCTCAAGATGTTTCTTCCAAGATTATGAGGTTATGTGGTTTGCAGCTACCTTTAAAATGCATGATTTAATGCATGATCTTGCATCATCATTGGCTAAAAACCACCATATTTCCAAAACGACCCGTCATTTGTCAGTTCTTGACTCTGATTCATTTTTTCATAAAACTCTCCCCAAGTATTCAAATGAGTTCCACCATGTGCGGTCAATAGTCTTTGCAGATAGTATAGTGGGGCCTACATGCAAAACAGATTTTGAGAAATCTTTGTCAGAATTTAAGCATTTGCGATCTCTGGAATTATTGGAAGATTCTGAATTTGAGGCTTTTCCGGAGGGGATTGGCGCCTTGAAACATTTGAGATATCTCCATTTTCATTGGAGCACAAAAATGAAAAGACTCCCAAAATCTATTTTCAAATTACAAAACTTGCAAGCTCTGGTTTTAGGTTTTGGATTAGAAGTGCTGCCTAAAGATGTGAGGTACATGATCAGCCTTAGATTTTTATATGTAATTACTAAGCAGAAGCGGTTGCCAGAAGGTGGGATTGGGTGTTTGGAGTGTCTTCAAACTTTAATCATCTTTGAGTGTGAAAATCTAGAAAATTTGTTCGAAGATATGCAAGGTCTTAAAAGTCTTCGAAAATTGATTATTATTAGCTGTGGAAGCTTGATTTCTCTACCTCGAAGCATAAAATGCTTAACTACTCTGGAAGAATTTGGTATTATTGACTGTGAAAAGCTTGATTTGATGACAATAGAAAAAGAAAAAGAGGAAAAAATTCAACCTCTTTTCCTTTCCCTTTGTATTGTAATATTTGCAATGTTACCAGCAACTCTTGCTTTACCAGAACAGCTTCTTCAAGGATCTGCAGAATCTTTACAAACATTTATTATCAAAGACTGTCCAAACATTAGAGAAATGCCAGATTGCATCGGCAATTTAAAGAAACTTCAAAATCTTGAGATCATTGATTGTCCAAGGTTGAGTGAAAGGTGTCGAAGTGGAACAGGAAAAGATTGGCCCAAGATCACACATATCCCTAAAATCAAGGTTGATGATGATGACAGTGGTGAAGAAACATCTGGTTAGGTACGAGTGATGAGTATTTAAATCTATCATAGTTAGTTTCACATTTTTATCCATTCTTCAATTCCTTTTTTTATCTTTTAAATTCCTTGGCTAGCTGCGTGTGATGATTTGTCATTAATAAATTGATAAACATTTGGTTGTTCTGATTTATTGGCTTGCCTCTTTATCTTATTCAACTTATCTTATTTAAAATATTATGTGTGATCATTTAAATAATTATGCTTAACATATATATTCGTCCCTACTAAACAAACTAAAAGCTGAAGTTGGGAGGAGAAGGAGCAAGCTACTTGTCTCTAATAATACAACAATCATCAAGAAAATTACTTGATCTAATTGAGTTAATCACCCGGATTATATATTTAGCTTATTAATTTTTAATTGAGTAGACATCGAGCTTAATAATTTTTTTGTTGCATAAATAGTTTTTAATTTATTTAATTATATGAATGCATAAAATTTTTAAATTCTATTTGAGATTTATTTATGTATAAAAACAGGTAAAAATCTGCAAATACACTTTTTTTAAAAAAATATATTTGTTGAGGGTCAAATAGCTAGATATTCTTTCATCTCTTGTGTACTTCCACTCCCTCCATCCATTGGATTTTATAGTTAAAATATTTTTAAAATCTATCTCTAAAATATGCTTTCTTTTTATAAAATTATTAACTTTATCATTAATGATTGATTAATATTCTCATATCTTCGTATTAAGTAATACTCTAAAAGGCATAGGGAAAATACTGTAACTTTCCTCACGCCTTTTACACTTTCCCCTTTTTTTGTTTTTTCATTTTTTTTTCTGTTTGTTCTTTTTTTTTTTTTTGCTTTCTTTTTTGTTTTTTTCCCACATTTTTTTTCATTTTTTCCCCTTTTCTAGGCTTTAAATTTTTTTTCGTTTTTTTTTCCTTTTCTGGGCTTTACATTTTTTTTTTCAAGATTGTCTTTTTTTTTGTGTTTTTTTAAAAAATTATCTTTATCGATTTTTTTTAATATTAAATTAGTTAAAAATTTAGTTTTTTTTTCTTATATAATATGCCTTTTACACTTTCCTCATTTTTTTGTTTTTTTATTTTTTTTTTGTTTTTTCTCTTTTTTGGGCTTTACTTTGTTTTTTTTTTCAAGATTGTCTTTTTTTTTTACTATTGAATTGGTTGAAAATTTAGTTCTGTTGTTTTTTTTCTTAAAACATTATAAATTACTATAATATTTTCCTACATGATTTTTTTTATTTTATTTTTATGAATTTTTTTCTTTTTTTCTTTTTAAATGATTTTTGTCGATTTTGCTTTGTATTTTTTTTTTAAATACCGTGGATGGTTATAATGTTTTTTCACAGGGGAAAACGGGAAAAAAATTTACAGATTATGCCTCTGCCAGCCACCCCTGCATGCAAAAAGCTTCATTTCCTTCTCTCTTTTTTCTAGCACAACATGCATTATACTTGAAGGGTTTTATTAATGATTTGTTTTGATTTAGATAAAAAAAACCAGTGGATTCAACAATTATGTGGGCATGTAGTCGAAGATTTTAAGTGGGGATGTTAACATAAAAATTGTAAAGACAAGTTCGAAGATAAAATAAAGGTTGAATAATAACTATGTTATTTCTCATAATTATTATGAGAATTTAAAGATTAAAATTAAAAAAATATTTGAAGCTTTGGAGGAGTTATCCAAAAATGTGTTATGTGATATTTCTTACAATAATCTATTATAGTAAAAACTCCCGTCAATTAAGGATATTAAATTATCAAAGTAATTAAAAACAATTATTATTACAAAGTGAAACTTTATGCCATTAGCAATTTACTTTCCCCACGCCTTTTACACTTACCCCATTATTAATATATTATATTATTATAATTATTATATTATATTATAATTATAATTATTATATTATATTATAATTATAATTATTATATTATATTATATTATAACATATACTAAAAAGTAAATGAAACGCTTAACTGTCTTTTTTTTTTAATTTTTTTTGTTTTTTTTTAATGAATTTTTTTTGTTTGAGTTAATTTGTTATTGTTAATTTTTTTTATTTAGCTATCAGACTTTCATGACACGGATCTCGAGTTTGATAGGTTAACCTGGTTTGATAAGTTAACCCGGATTTTTTTCTTTTTAATTAATTTTTTCCGTTTAGTTTAGTTTAGTTTGTTAATGTTAACTTTCTTTCTATTCAGTTATCAGACTTTCATGACACGAATTCCGGGTTTGACGGGTTAACCCAGTTAATTCTCAGTAAACCCGTCAATTTTTTTTCCCTATTTAGTTATCAACCTTTCATGACGCGGATCCCAGATTTGACAGTTTAACCCAATTGATTCAGATTTTTTTCTTTTTCTTCATTAGTTTTTTTTCTTTCTGTTGGTTTTTTTTCTTTGTTTTTTTCATTTTAATTAATCTATTTAATTATCACACTTTTATGACACGACCTTGCAGCCAGACCTACATCCAAGGCTATTGGGTTTGGTATTGCAGTCAAACTCACTTAAACTTGGGTTATGCAAGTTTGATGTTATTATTAATATTATAAATATTATCCTTAGGTCAGGCGTTGCAGCCAAACCCAAGACTCTTGGGTATAGTTTTGCAGAAAAACCTAACACTTTTAAATCTTAGTTTTTTTATATATTTTTTATGTAAAAAAATTAACCCGCGGCATCGCGCAGGTCATGTAACTAGTACATTGCTATTAATTGTGTATTGTTTATTTTTTAAAATCTAAATAAAATTAATTAGCATCATAATTACTATCATAATTGAAAACTCCTTAGAAAGTACACCATCACTATCATCAGTGGCGGAGGGAAGGGGGTTGGTAGGGGCCCCGGCCCCTGCAAGAAAATACCCCTTCCTTGTAAATATTTAATAAAAATAACTGAAATTTTTTCTTGACCCTCCTAATTTATAATTTGGCCCCCCCTAAATATTTTTTTTTTTGCTCCGCCCCTTACTATCATAATTGAAAACTCCTGAGAAAGTACGCAAGATAGGATAGAACATGATCATCTTTGATCTCTGATGCATCTTATATTCTGAGAAAGACATCGCTTGCTTTTCTACAAGGGTTCTTTATGCTATTGTGCTTACTGCTTAGGAAGTTCGAAGTAAAGGAAAGATTCTTAAGAAGATTTTTTCCAAAGTAAAAGAGTTAATTAGTATCATCAATGTTATAATTGAAAACTCTTGAGAAAGTACGTAAGATAGAATAAAACATGATGATTTTTTATCTCTGATGCATCTCAGATTCTGAGAGAGAGATCACTTGCTTTTCTACAAGGATTGTTTATGCTATTGTGCTTACTGCTTAGGAAGTTCTTGAGAAAGTAAAGGATAGATTCTTAAGAAGAATTTTTCCAAAGTTAAAGATTTGATGACCATCATACATTCGTTCCTTCAATCACCACAAAGTAAAGGATAATTTTTTAATGTTTTTTTATTTGATTGTTTTTTCCCTGGCCATGGCCCAAATACTACTGGGCCATAGCCTTTTAAAACTCTTCAAAATCCATAAATCTAATATCCCAGTAAAACCTTGAAAAACTCTCACCGTTATCTTTTTTATATGGTTTTGTTGCGTGTAGGGTGGTTGAGAGTATAACAGTCTGATTATTTTTTTAAGTGTTTTTTTTTTAATATATTAAAATATTATTTTGATATTAATATATTAAAATAATCAGAAAACATCAGAAAATATTAATTTCAAACAAAAAAAAAATAAAAAATTTTCAAATATTTTTAAAAATACTTTTAAAATACAAAAATAAATATGCCTCAATAATCAAATAAGTTAACAACGTAATTGAGTTGTTAAACAATATTTTCCCTAATCAGCAGCTTGAGATTTTTGTATATAAATAAAGATTAAGTAATAACATCAAGGGTGGAATTATGGTTCCACCCTAATTTAATTTAAATTAAAATGATATAAAAAATTAAAAAAAATTAATTCATATCAGTACATTAAAAAAGAAAGACAAATTTAATTTAAAGTAAAATAAATTTTAAAAAATTAAAATTTCTAAAACATACATTTAAAATACAAAAATAAACAAGTTATTACTATGCTACGCAGCTGTAATGCACTCATAATAAGAAATTGATTTGTAGGCAATAATTGACGAAAAAACAACTGTTTGCTCTGTTTGGTCTTTGCAAAAGTTAGGAAGTGCACCGGCTAAGCTCCTTTAATGAAATGGGTGCATTTAGTAAAAACACGTAAATTCCACCAAAAAGAACTTTTAAAATTAAAATACATTTCAATGGTCAAAGATAAGGGTACATGCCAAAGACAATAATTCAAACACATATTAGAAAACAGATGGTTATAAAATTAAATATTAATCTAAAAATAAATACTTATTTAAAATAATTATCTTTAGAAAGCAAACAAAAATCAATAATGCAGTACATTTCTCAACCAATCTAATATTAAATAATAAAACTGAGAAAAAATAAATTAAAAGACTAAAAAAAAAAATATCATATCGGTGTGTAAATTTGTTAAATCTATGAATCGGGTAAGCCGGGTTAGTACGTCAAACTTGTGAATTGAGTTATGGACTCCACTAGGATTATAAAAAAAATTGCAATCTATTTTTTATTTAACTATACAAATAAAAAAAAATAGATGATTATAAAATCAAACACAATCCTAATAATGAGATATTTTTTAGATTACGATAACCTCATAAAAGGCAAAACAAAACCAATTATGAAACTAAATTCCCAATTAATTTAGTATCTAAGGATGAAAAAAAAAACTAATTTAAAAAAGTTAAACTTGCTAGACCTGCGAACCAAGTCAATCAACCAAACCTGTGAATAGACCCACAGACTTTATAAAGTTTAATAACATAACTTTTTTCTGAAACTTTTTCTCTTAACTATATGAGAAGAAAATAGATGATAAAAAAACTTAAGTTCAATTAAAAAAAAAAAACACTCCACCAAACTCATAAATCAAGGCAACTAGGGTTACCCTTGCAAACTCACAAACCATGCTAACCTTATAGAAAGGTAAAATAAAAGGAAACAAATTATGAAACCAAATTCTTAACCATCTCAATATTAAAAGATAAAATCGATAAAAACAAATTTAAAAAAACAATCATGACACAAATTCAAAAACATAAAGAAAAAGGAAAGAAAACAAAACACCGTGGTTTACTATTGTCATTTACAGTGCAATGCGTGTGGGTGAATAATGGTTTCCTCACACCCTTTAATTTTTGTTACTTTATAAAATTTAATAACATAACTTTTCTCTAAGACTATTTTTTAACCATATGAGAAAAAAATAGACTATAAAAAAAGTTAAATTCAATTAAAAAAAAAACAACCCATCAAACTTGTAAACCACGTTAACATCATATAAAAAAATAAAAATAAAATAAATTACAAAGCTAAATTCTTAACAATGTTAATTTAAAAAATAAAATCAACAAAAATATATTTAAAAGATGGAGGATGCCTGCTGGTTAGTCAATTATATGAATACTCCATCACCTAAATAAAAAAAGTCTCACTTCCCCACACAAATAGCATCCCAATTAGCCATTTCATAATTTACAACGACAAATATTGCAAGCAAACAACTATTTAGAAGTTACGTACAATCTCTGTGTTGCCTGCTGCGTCAATTTGTTCAACTTTTATTTCATGGTTTTTTTTCTTAATTTTCTAATTTAGAATATTTAATTTATTATTGATCGAATTGTTGTATTTTACGTTTATGAAAAACTTACAAAACAAAAAAGAAAAAATGATAGTTTGATTATAAAAGGTTCCCTTGATAAATATGTAGTTAGTAATCAACAGAACTTTTAAAAAGTTTGTCCATGCTTCGCTGTAAGCCAACATGATTTTTTTTAAAGCGTAAAAATAATAATGACAAAGCATTGTAAATGTATTTTAAAAAAAAAATTTAATAGCATTGATTTTCGTTGTTTTACAACCTGAAAGATATATTTAACTGATTAGATTCTAAATTTGCTCCTCAGAGATTACTAAATGCTACAAATCTTAGGGCTACTGAAACTTACATGATTATTAATTTTAGGATTTCGAGAGATTAGTCGAAATACGCGTAAACTAACCTAAATATTCTCAGTAAAATAAAAAAAAAAACAAAAGATGGAAGGAAGGGCAAAAGGAGTTCCATCCAAATTTGGTTGGAATCGGGAAAGAAATAGTGGAGAAATGCAAGCAAATTTGGTTCCATCCAAATTTGGTTGGGATTGGGTGTTTGGAGTGTCTTCAAACTTTAATCATCTTTAATTGTGAAAATCTAGAAAATTTGTGCGAAGATATGCAAGGTCTTAGAGCATGTTTGGGAACGCGGCTGCGACCGCGTTCTCAAAAAATTTGAAATTTTTTTTTTGTTAAAATTTAATATGGTTTGTATGTTTTGGATCGTTTTGATGTGCTGATGTCAAAAATAATTTTTAAAAAATGAAAAAACATCATTGACATGTATTTTGGTATGAAAAGTTATTTGAAAAGCACTCGCAACCACACTGCCAAACACGCTCTTAGAAGGCTTCGAAAATTGCTTATTGTTGAATGTAATAGATTGATTTCTCTGCCACGAAGTATAAAATGCCTAACTACTCTAGAAGAATTTTATATTAATGAATGTAAAAAGCTTGATTTGATGATGATAAAAAAAAAAAAAAAAAAAAAAGGAAACAATTCTACCTCTTTCCCTTTCCCTTTGTATTGTAATATTTGACAACTTACCATCAACTATTGCTTTACCAGAACAACTTTTTCAAGGATCTACAGAATCCTTACAAACATTTATCATCAGAGATTGTCCAAACATTGGAGAAATGCCAGATTGCATCGGCAATTTAAATAAACTTCAAAATCTTGAGATCAGAGACTGTCCAAGTTTGAGCAAAAGGTGCCGAAGAGTAACAGGAGAAGATTGGCCCAATATCAAACATATCCGTAAAATCAAGGTTGACAGATTGGCCCAAGATCAAATATATCCCTAAAATCAAGGTTGACGGTGATAACAGTGGTGAAGAGACATCTCATGCAGGTAGCAGCAGCAAACCATATTTAAATCTATCATATTTAGTTTTACATTTTTATCCATTCTTCAATTCCTTTTTTCGTTTAAATTATTTTCCCTGAAAACAATATTAGCTTTGGAAAAAAAAAAAACTGACAAAACCTCTTGTGTTTTGGAGAGGCAGGTTCAAGTGGAACTCCATAAGCAAGAGAAGAAGACAAGGTATGTCATGATAAAATGCAAAGTTGACTAATTCATTCAGCAATTTAAATTTCTTTGAACTTAATACATCATTATTAAATTCTATGTTTGTCTAATTTTCTTCAGCTGTCGTCGGGGTTATAATTCGGGGACTTCAATTTGTTCTGATGCCTCACTTCACTAATATTTGATCGCTTTCCCTTGATCCAAATCTTTTAAGCAAATCATGGCTGGGAAGGCACCGAAATCCTAAATTTGGGTAATGTTATTTAAAAAAAAAAAGGAGTCACTCGCCCTTTAAGAAGTTCTTTTTTTAAACTAGTCCCAGACATTAGAGGCCTGGAAGCTCTTGAGCCTTTCTAGTTCGAGAGATTGAGCCTTTTTTTTTAATTTTTTTTATTATAATTGTATTTTTTTTGTTGCTTATTTATTTTTTAAATTTCATTACTTAATATTTAATTGATTATTAATTATATAATGTAATTTATTTTGGTTTGATTTTTTTTTTTTAATCAGTTTGATATTTTATTAATTCTTAATTTTATAGGTGAAACATTTGAGATATATTTTTTTCATGGCGAACACAAAAATAAAAAATACTCCCAAAATCTATTTTCAAATTACAAAATTTGCAAGTTCTGGTTGTGGGTGAAGAAGGATCAGAAGAGCTGCCCACAGATGAAAAGTACGTAATCAGCCTTAGATATTTAGTTATAATTGCTAAGCGGTGTTTGAGATTTCTTCGAACCTTACTGATCTATAAGTGTGAAAAGATACAAAAGATGCTTTCTTTGTTGTGATTACTACTTTTATGATGTCGTTTGAATTCCGTATGGGTTGATGTATTTTTAAATAAAAAAAACTTTTTTAAAAAATAATTTTGGATGTCAAATGACAGCTTGGAACATGCATTGAATAATAAGCTCTCAAAACCGCTGATTTTCCAAACTATTAAAATATTTATCAGTCCTTTGATTCCAATATTTTATTTTTTCATTAAACTTTTTGATATTATTTTATATTTAATTTTTATTAAATAAATAAAAATAGTGATATTTAATCTCGTGAATATTTAATCAACAAGATTTTAATATCATATTAAAAAATCATCTTAATTTAATAATTTAAACTGTTATATAAAATTTTAAAATATAATATATATTATTCTATACTAATAATTAACTCCCTACATCACGAAGAAAACAACTGTTTGCTCTATTTGGTCTTTGCAAAAGGTATGGGGTTACTCATATTCTACGAAGCACGAACCCATCCACGAACCATTTTGAGTAAAAAAATAAAAAGATGAAGATTTTCATGGATGCTTGTGATAGATGTACTTGAAAGTAACATGCTTATTTTTTTCTGCATGTAGGTACAGTACTACCCTGGGTTAGAAATCCAGATGAAGATCGACATAGCCATTATGTCACTTATCCCAAAATCTGTTGCATGAGGATGTGATAACATTATCTTAACAATTTTAATTATTTCTCTGTTGCATTCTGTTGGCACCATCTTTTTGTGAAGTTAGTTTGTGGATGGTAAATCACATGATTATGCACAGAAAGAAGAACTAATGTTGAAAAAATTGCAGTATATGTTCTAGCCCTCTGACGTAAAAGCCCTACAAAGGGATGTTCTTTTTAGGATATGATCATAACATTCAACAGGTTTTGAAGAATACACGCGTCTTCTTTCTCTCATTGGACAACAATTTATTCTCCTGATTGTTTTTGTGCAATCTCATGCGTTCCCTTTCTAATTAAATTGCCTTCTTTTGATTTTGATGAGTGATCCACTGGCTTAGAGTTATGTTTCGCTCTTATTTTCTTTCCACAACTTTTCCCTGATTACAGATTTAACAGGCTGATAACAGAATTCAGAGAGACTATTTCTTCAGAACTTGGTCTGTGCATTCCTTTGGTTATTTTATGTGTTCTTGATCTCCTTGATAGATACATGAAGAACTCGTGTAACTTCTTCATTGCATGCATTCTCCATATTTCAATTACTATTATTTCTTCAAGTGATCAGATACATTGGAGAAATTGCCAGCAACAAAGTGCAGAAGCGCATGCATTGTGATGGGGGTGGCCATTGAAGTCTTCTAAATGATGTAGAATGGTACAGGGACTGGTGGTCTGGAGTCGTATCATTTTCTTGATTCTCCGGTGCCTGTTTGAGAAGTTGCTACAGTATAACACCATCTAAGCAATTCCATAATTAACCAGGGAACTGAGGTTTTATGATTCCTGGGTGTATAAAATTCTATCCCAGCAAAACCTTGAAGAACTCTCACCGTTACCTTTTTTATACGGTTATGTTACGTAGTAAAAATAATCAAATAAATTAAGAATGTACTTAATTTGTTAAACAACATTTTCCCTTTTCAGCAGCTTGAAATTCGGGTGGAATTATGGTTCCTTGAGAAGAGTAGTAAAATTAATGCTATAAATGATTCAGAAATGGAAGGACCATATAGAACCGTGTTCATAAGAACTAGACTGTCATGGTAGCAAGCGAGCTAAAACCGATCCTCAATTCCGATATAGAACTTCAAAGCAGTATCTGTCTTATTTGGCCACTTACACAGAAACAATTAAGGATTAAATCTCTAATATTATGAAAAAGAAAACAGCCTTTTAAACAAGCAATTCATGAAGTACATTTCACACAACATGCTTAAAGATGGCATGTGTTTCATATTTACTTGTCTCAAAGACTTTAATATATATTCATAAATTTAGAATTTAGAATTACTGGGAATGTGGTTTTTAGTGATTACGCCGTGTGGAATGTGAAAACTGTGGGCAGTCATGGGATTAACGTATTCGTGTTTTAGCTGTAAATTTATGTATGCAAAGTTAAAATTACTTTACGAATAAAGTAAAGGGTTTTGCTCGGTTATTTTGGTTAGGCTAGATTTGGCTCGAGTTCTTTTTTGGTTTTTTGATTTCAAGTTTATAAAATTTAAATCGAACCGAATAGATCAGTTTTTTTAAAATTTAAATTGGTTTAATTGATTTTTTTTATAATTCAGTTTTTTTATTATTTTTTTCTAATTTTCTTGATTTTTTTTTACTCGTCTTAAAACCTATTTTATTGACAAAAGGCGTCAAGTTTTCTTTAAATTAATTAATTAAAGAAAACATATTTTTAGAGAAGCATGCACCCAGCATGTGGAGGTGTCCACATAGGGAAGAACAGTGGTCAAATCCAACGGTTAATACTCCATCACCTAAATAAATAAAAAGTCTCACTCCCCAGACATTTTTTATCTTTAAAATGAGATTTTTTATGTTTTTGGATTATCTTTGATATTGATATGCTGTTAAAAATAATTTTAAAAAATAAAAAAAAATTATTTTAATATATTTTTAAATAATTACTCCAATCTCAAACATACCTTTAAAAATTTATTTGTAGGAAATAATTAACTCACTACAAGACGAAAAAACAGCTGTTTGCTCTACTTGGTCTTTGCAAAAGTTAGGGGTTCACCCAAATTCTGCGGGACGCATGTTACCCTTCCACAAACCATTTTGAGTGAAAAAAAAAAAAGAGGCAAGCAATGGTCAAAAATGCTCCGCAGCTGAAATGCACTCATAATAAGAAATTAATTATTTATAAAATTATCTGAATTTAATAGGTTAATTCAGGTTAGTTTATTCATGGTACCCTGGGAGCCAACTTGATTTTTAGAGTAAAAGAAGATAGAAGAAGCAAACACTGGTCAAAGATGTGGGTCCAGGTCAAAGATGTGGGTCCATGTCAAAGAAGTGCACCGGCTAAGCTCCTTTAATGAAATGGGTGCATTTAGTAAAAGCACATAAATTCCACCAAAAAGAACTTTTAATACTGGATAAAAAACGTTGACTAAATAATAATACTGGAGGAAGCCAATATACGTATCTTATTGACAAAAGAAAACATATTTTCAGAGAAGCAGGCACCCAGCATGTGGTGGTGTCCACATAGGGAATAACAATGGTCAAATCCAACGGTAAATACTCCATCACCTAAATAAATAAATAAATAAAAAAGTCTCACTCCCCAGACAACTAGCATCCCAATTCCCAAGCAGCCAATTCATAATTCACAGCGACAAATGCGTTTCAAAAGATGTTTTATTAAAATTTATTTATTTTTATTTAAAATTATTTTTTTATATTATAGATGTGTTGATGTAAAAAAATATTAAATAAAAAATTAAATAAAATTATTTTAAAATATATTTAAATAAAAAACATTTATTTGGCCCATTACACAGAAACAAATAAGGATTAAATCGCAGCTATAATGCACTCATAATAATAAATTGATTTGTAGGCAATAATTAACTCACTACAACACTAAAAAAAACAACTGTTTGCTCTGTTTGGTCTTCGCAAAAGTTAGGAAGTGCACCCACAAACCATTTTGAGTAAAAAAATAAAAATATGGGTCCATGCCAAAGACAATAATTCAAACACATATCAGAAAATAAGGCAGTTTTTTTTTTTTTTTGGGTGTAGGGCATTTTTTGAAGTTTTTTTTTTAAATATATTAAAATATTGTTTTTTCTTTATATTTTCCCATTAAAATATTTATAAAATACTAAAAATATTGTTTTGAATTTTTTTCAAAAAATACTCAAAATTTTAGAAAATCTGGTTGAATTACTCTCCTCAACAAGGCTTAAAAAAGATAATGCTTTTAATATACAACCTTGTAAAACACTATTCATTTTAATAATATTTTTTTTGTTTTTTCTTCTAAGATTATTTTTCTTTTCCTAATTTCATTATTCAAAATAAGTTAACGTGGTTGATTTAAGTTTTTTTTTTTAATTGATATATATTTTTTTCAATTTAACCATTCAATTTTGGGTTGATTATGATTAAATTTCATGATTTATTTTAGTTTGTTTTCTATGAGGTTGTCTCGATCTCATGACTCGGGTCATAGATCTGGCGAGTTAACTCAGTTGACTCGAGTTTATTTTTCTTTATTAATTAGTAATTTTTTTTAATTTTATCATTTAGTTTTGAGTTGATTATAAATTAGAGACTTCATGATTTATTTTGATTTAATTTATATAAATTTAAATTTTTATAATTCAAATTAACAAGACATATTAAAATTAATAACTAGATAAGTCTTAATTCTCGTAATTAAAGGAAACTTCATCCCCTTTTCTTGTTTTGACTTCTATAGTATTTATAATATATACAGAGAAAACAAGCCTAGTCTGGCTTAAGCCTAGTTTGGTTTCCCACTAATCTTTTTAATTTTTATTATTTTATAAAATTTAATAATATAGTTGTTCTCTAAAACTAATTTTTTAATAATATAAGTATAAATAAAATAAAAAAATTAAGTTCAATTAAAAACTCATCAAATCTATAAAAATAAAACAACATGTATTATCTCGACAAAACCGCAAATCATGCTAACCTTATAAAAAATAAAAGAAAAAAAAATTATATAACTAAATTATCAACTATCTCAATATTAAAAATTAAAATCAGAAAAAATAATTTTAAAAAATCATAACTAAAAGAAAAAAAATACATAAAAAAAACCATATATAAAAAAACCATTTAAAAAACATTGTAACAGTACAATACTTTTCCTAAGTCATTTAGCTTTTCCTAGTACATTTAGATGTATAAAAGCAAAGGGACCCACGCAGGTCCCTGTGTTTCATTATGTAGGCTGAACCTGTCAACACGTTAGAGGGAGGATGCCTGCTGATTAGTCAATTATATAAATACTCCATCACCTAAATTAAAAAAAAAAGTCTCACCTCCCCACACAAATAGAATCACAAGTAGCCATTTCATAATTTACAACGACAAATATTGCAAGCAAACAACTATTTAGAAGTTACGTACAATCTCCTTGTGTTGCCTGCTGCGTCAATTTGCTTTCAACTTTTATTTCATGGTTTTTTTTTTCTTAATTTTCTAATTTAGTATATTTTATATATAATTGAATTGTTGTATTTTACGTTTATAATACGTCTAGTAGAATACTTACATATCTGGTTATTAAAAACTAACAAAACAAAAAAGAAAAAATGATAGTTTGATTATAAAAGGGTTCACTTGATAAATATGTAGTTAGTAATCAACAAAACTTTTAAAAAGTTTGTCCATGCTTCGCTGTAAGCCAACTTGATTTTTTTAAAAGCGTAAAAACAATAATGACAAAGCATTGTAAATGTATTTCAAAAAAAAAATTTAACAGCATTGGTTGTTGTTGTTATATAACCTGGAAGATATAATTTAACCTGAAAGATATAATTTAACTGATTAGATTATAAGTTTGCTTCTCAAAAATTATAATTCAAGTGTTATAAATCTCAGGTGGATTCATAGCTTCTTGGTCAACTACTCAAAAAACAATTAAGAATCGCTAATATAATGAAGAAAAGAAAAGAAAGAGAACAGGAGAACAACCAATTGAACAAGCGATCCAATGAGCCATTGTACATTTTAATTAAGAAGACTCAACGACTTCTCCTCTCCACTCAGAAAAGAAAGCAGAACTCCACTCTTATCTCAATCATTTCTTCCTATCAAACACTTCTCCCCTCACTCAAAAAGAAAATGGCTGAAGCTTTTGCTGCCGAGATTGCAAAATCCCTTTTAGGGAAGTTAGGCTCTCTTGCTGTTCAAGAATTTCGTTTGGCATGGGGACTTGAAGATGACCTTGCACGTCTTGAAGAGAGATTGAAAGCCATCAACGTGGTGCTGTCCGATGCTGAGAAGCAACAATCAAAGAATGACAGGATTCGGCTCTGGCTCCATATGCTCAGAGAAGTCTTGTATGATGCAGAGGACGTGCTGGACGAAATCGAGTGTGAAACTTTGCAAAGGCGGGTGGTGAAAACTAAAGGGAGCACCAGCAGAAAGGTACAACACTTCTTTACAAGTTCTAATATTATTCCATTCCGTTTAAAAATGGGTCATAAGATAAAGAGCATCATAGAAAGACTAGCTGAGATTTCATCTCTTAAGTCTGACTTCAACCTCAGCGAGCAGGCTATTGATTGTAGTCATGTCTTGCATGAGGAAACAGAGATGAACCGATCCTTTGAGAGATTTTCCGGTCTTATTGGAAGAGATAAAGACAAAGAACGCATCATCAACCTTTTAGCAGCACCTTCTAAGGATGGTGATGCACATCCCTTTGTCCTTCCGATAGTAGGAATGGGAGGCTTGGGGAAGACATCTCTTGCCAAATCGGTGTGTGATGCTGAAAATGTAAAAAGTCATTTTGAACTGAAGATGGAGGTCTGTGTTTCAGATGATTTTTCCTTGAAACAAGTGATACAAAAGATTATTAAATCTGCAACTGGGGAAAGATGTGCGGATTTGGATGAGGGTGAACTTAATAAAAAACTTGAAGAAATTTTGAATGGTAGGAAATACTTGCTTCTTTTGGATGATGTTTGGAATGAAGATGCTCAAAAATGGTTGTTGTTGAAGCCTTTGTTATCAAAAGGTGCTGGTGGAAGTAAGATTATAGTGACTACCCGTAGTCAACGTGTTGCTGAGATTATGGGTACTGTTGCTGCGTACAACCTCAGTCTTCTTGGTCAAGGGGACTGTCTGTCGTTGTTTTACAAGTGTGCATTCAAGGAAGGGGAAAAGGAGTTGTATCCAAATTTGGTTGGAATTGGGAAAGAAATAGTGGAGAAATGCAAGCAAGTTCCTCTGGCAGTGATTAACTTGGGGACTCAACTGTATGGTAAGACTGATGAAAAAGAGTGGAAATCGGTGAGAGACAGTGAGAAGTGGGAAGAAGAGGGAGATGGCATTTTACCTGCCTTGAAAATAAGCTATCAAAGACTGCCGACTCACTTGAAAAGATGCTTTCTTTATTGTTCGGTTTTTCCAAAAGATTATGATTTCGTAGATCTCTATTTGGTGCAATTTTGGATGGCACATGGGCTCATTCATCAATCATCAAATCCAAATGAGAACTTGGAAGATGTTGGCTTGCGTTACGTGCGCGAGTTGATCTCAAGATGTTTCTTCCAAGATTATGTGGATGCAATTTTCTTAGCTTCCTTTAAAATGCATGACTTGATGCATGATCTTGCATCATCATTGTCACAAAATGAGTGTTCAATCATAAGCTCTCAAAACCATCAAATTTCCAAAACGACCCGTCATTTGTCAGTTCTTGACTCTAATTCTTTTTTTCATCAAACTCTCCCCAAGTTCCCAAACAACTTACATCATGTGCGGTCAATAGTCTTTGCAGATAATATAGAGGGGCCTACATGTAAACAGACTTTGAGAAATGTTTTTCAGAATTTAAACATTTGCGGTCTTTGGAATTAATGGGTCATTCTGGATTTGAGGCTTTTCCGGAGAGGATTGGCACCTTGAAACATTTGAGATGTCTCAGTTTTTGTGGGAAGGAAGATATAAGACTCCCAAAATCTCTTTCCAAATTGCAAAATTTGCAAGCTCTGGTTGTAGGTGAAGAGGGATTAGAAGAGCTGCCCAAAGATTTGAGGTACATGATCAGCCTTAGATTTTTAGGTTTAACTACTAAGCAGAAGCGGTTGCCAGAAGTTGGGATTGGTTGCTTGAAATTTCTCCAAACTCTACTCATTTTTTACTGTGAAAATCTAGAAAATTTGTGCGAAGATATGCGTGGTCATAGAAGTCTTCGGAAATTGGTTATTTTTGGATGCAATAGCTTGATATCTTTGCCAGGAAGCATAAAATGCCTAACTGCTCTGGAAGAATTTGGTATTTTGAATTGTGCAAAGCTTGATTTGATGACAACAGAAGAAAAAGAAGAAAAAGAGAGAGAAAAAAACATTCAACCACTTTCCCTTCGTATTGTAATATTTGCAGGGTTACCTGCAACTCTTGCCTTACCAGAACAGCTTCTTCAAGGAACTGCAGAATCCTTACAAACATTTATCATCAAAGACTGTCCAAACATTGGAGAGATACCAGAGTGCATCGGCAATTTAAAGAACCTTCAAAATCTTGAGATCAGTGATTGTCCAAGTTTGAGCAAAAGATGCCGAAGGGGAACAGGAGAAGATTGGCCCAAGATCAAACATATCCCTAAAATCAAGGTTGACGATGATGACAGTGGTGAAGAAACATCTCATTAGGTACGGGTTATGAGAATTTAAATCTATCCTATTTAGTTTCACATTTTTATCCATTCTTCAATTCCTTTTTTTTCTTTTAAATTCTTTCCCCTGAAAAGAAAATCCAATGCTTATTTGACAAAACCTCTTGTGTTTTGGAGGGGCAGGTTCAAGTGGAACTCCATCAGATTTAACCAGAGCAAAAGAACAAGACAAGGTATGTCAAGATAAAATGCAAAGTTAACTAATTCATTCAGCAATTTAAATTTCTTTGAACTTTATACATCATTATTAAATTCTATGTTTGTCTAATTTCTTCAGGTTTACTACTGTGAGGGTCCTGTCGGCTAAGATCTTCTACAACAGTTAGTTACTTCCGAAGATCAGCGCAAGGCTCGGAGTGTCTGCTTTGTGTAATTTCCTTGGCTAGATGTGTGTGATGATTTGTCATTTGGTTGTTCTGAATTATTGGCTTGCCTCTTTATCTTATTGAAAATATTGTGTGTGATCATTTAAATAATTATGCTTAACATATAAATTCGTCCTTCTAAACAAACTAAAAAGCTGAAGTTGGGAGGAGAAGGAGCAAGCTACTTGTTTCTAATAATACAACAGTCATCAAGAATTTCAAACTTACTGAAATGTCTCATTCTTGAGTTTCAAAGATCTTAACAGACATCCATTTCCATTATATCTGAATAATGTATGAGAGCATGCTGTTTTGCTCTAAAGGTCTGCATGACTAGCTATCATGCTGAGTAGCTTTTCTATTCCTAAAAGAAAAGACGAAAATCAAAGAAACTTCCATTAGAGGCAATCATATGCAAGCTTCCAAAAGCTTGCTGCTGCTACTTGCATATTGCAACATCCTGATAGGTGTAGAGCCTGAAAGCTGCACTATAAATGTAATCTGATGGGGGGAAAAAACTTACCGCTTCAGTCATCGAGAATCAGCAACTTAGCACTAATCTGATGGCTTCACTTCCAGCAATTCCATTTGATCTTCCATCGGTTTCTGATCACAGTTAGTATATAAAACTCTCAGTCTTTTCAGATGACGCTCCTCTTACTAACACTAGCACATACACATGGAGAGATGAATCTGTAATAGCAGCTACATAAATGCTGAACAAAATAATAATTACAAATGTGATTGGCACTATAGTTGTCACATTAGACCGTTATTGCAGAAGAGTGTTGGATAGCATATGCTGCAATAACTGTACAAGGCAGTGAAAATCTATGGTAACATCAACTAGAACTAAAGGTGTTTGGCAGTAACTGTGCAAGGCAATAACTGTACAATGCAGTGAAAAGCTAGGAACATTACATACATAAGAGTTTTGGAAGCCAGAGTAATGTAAATGATTTTGATAACTGAACAGCATCTGCTTCAGAACTTCTTCCATCACTAAAACTAAAGGTGTTCTCTGGTCATTTCAACTTGTCCATTAGCAAAGGGATACAAAGTGCTCAATCTGAATGATTTGGAAGTAATCTGAAAGTCTCCACTGGCAATCTCAATTTATCCTTTAGACTGAGTAATAATGCAAATATTTGGAATATGCACAAGTACAAAAACTAATCCACATTCAACAAATTTTCAAGCAATTCATAGACAATTCAAATTCATCACCCCTACATCTAACGCTAAAAATCATCTTCGTAGCATCAAATGACAAAAAAAAAAAAAAAAACTTAAAAGCTGTGCAAAACAAAAATCAAACTTACACTAACCCCACTATACACAGCTTCCCACACTCTTGAAACCCACATGGAACAAATCTCTATCCACCAAAGAACGAGAGAAACCCGTGTTTCTTTGGCTCTTCCTCCACCATAACAGCCTTCATACTATCCTGCTCAACAAGTCTCCAAGCAGCTTGCTCCAAAGCCAATCCAGCCATCGTTGGCGGCTTATTCAACACAAGCGGATACCCTCTATCAGTACTCCTAATCACCTCCGTATCCCCCGGAATCACACCCAACAATGCCAACCCCAGTATTTCCTGCACATCCAACAACGACATCATATCTTCCCCCTTAATCATATCCGTCCTAACCCTATTAACAATAATCTTTATATCCCTAATGCCATCAAATTCTAACAACCCTACAACCCTATCCGCATCGCGCAAGCTAGTAATGTCAGGAGTTGTTACCAGAACAGCCACCTTTGCCTAATGAGAGTCCTACATTGGAAGTTGTGGTGGTTTTTCCAACACCACCTTTGCCGGATGTTATAACGACAACTCTTGGGGTTTCGCCGGCTAGTTCAGGCTTTCTGTTCCATTGCAGGACTGTTGGATTGTGGGGTTTGAGTAAGGTTTGAAAGGTTTTGTTGGGGTTTGGGCTTGAATGGGGTTAGGGAAGGGAGGAAAGAAAGGCTTTGTGGATGTGTTTTTGTCTCTGAGCAAGTGAGAATAAGAGAGGACGGTTGCTTTGGGGGTAGAGGAAGGGGAAGATCATTTTAGTGGACAAAGGAACAAGTAGTTTTAGCCTTTTGGGGTTAATTTAGTTTCACATCCTTGAACTTTTATGCTTTTTCTAATGCGTCCCTGTAGATTAATTGTTTTAATATAACCCTCCTCCTAAACCCTTCAACTTGTTTATTTTTATATTTTAAAAATATTTTTTAAAAAATTTATATTTTTTTTCTTCAAATTAATATTTTTTGGTATTTTTAAATCATTTTGATTGTTAAAGTCAAAAATATTTTTTAAAAAATAAAAAAATATTTTTTTGATATATTTTCGACTGAAATATATTTTGAAAAGTAACCACAATCACACTTCTAAACGCTTTTAGCCTTTCTATTCAATTTTAGGCATTTAATGTAATATCTTAGGTGAGAGAGAGAGATTCCAAGTCATGTTAACTTTTAACCATATAAAATCCATGCAACTTAGGGATTAAAGGGTTAATTCAAGTTTTTTATAAAGATTATAATTTTGATTAAAAAATTTTTTTTTTCAAAACAAAATTAACTAGTTGAGTAGCTTAATTCTGACTAAGTTTTATCTTGAGTAAATTACATAACAGGTCGATATGAATTTTCAACTAGATCAAGTTGAGTTATTTTTATTTTTTTAAATTTTGACCGATGCAAACTCCTAACCAATCAAGTTCAGGTTGACTTATCGAGCAAAACTATGCCCTCGACATAAGATATCGAATACACAAGTAATTGATTGCAGCATTTGATTTCAAGGGTTTTTTTGCTTGTTTTTTCCCCTTCATAATGCTCATAGTGCTAAGGCTTGAGCTCAAGTGTTCATCGGAAGTTAAGCCCAATATAAGGGTAAGGCCACGAGTTAAAGCGTTGTTATCGAGTTGGTTTGGTTCATTGTACTAAAAATTTATTTTAATTTATTTTTTAAAAAATATTAAATTAAAAAGTAAAATCAATTTATTTGGATCTTTTACTTTTATTGAAATTGTACAATTTCAAATAGACCACAAAAAAGTTTGACTTATCAAAATTTTGTTTTTTAGAAAACAAATGGGTTATATATATATATATATATATAGTCTTATCTTTTTTCACTTTGTTTCTCAATTTTTGGTTTTTTATTTCTAAAATCTAAAACTTAACAAAATTATTTTTTAATTAGTTTTCTTGATTTGAATTCTCAGATTGATTATTTCAGTTAATTTTAGATTGATTTTTATGAATATTCTAAATAATTTGATTATATTTCTCACCCTCGCTTTGAATTGATAATGCAATAATGACAACAAAATAGATATTAGCTATGTTTTTTATGTAAAGATTATTCAGAATTTGTTTATAGCTGTTTTATTCAAATTTTTTATGAGGTTAAACCGAGGTAAAGTTTTTTACAATATGACCGAAATTCACTCCAAATACTTAATTTCTAAGATAGGTATTTTAAAGAAGAAATGACAGGATTGAATAATGTTTAAAAACACAAATTAAAATCATTTTTTTAATTATGCTTTTTTCAATCCTATATTCAATAAGATTGAGCATTGCGTCTCTCTCTCTCTCTCTCTCTCTCTCTCTCTCTCTCTCTCTCTCTCTCTCTCTCTCTATATATATATATATATATATGTTTGTGCTTCCCTTTTTTAAATTAAAGTTCTTGTAATTTCTTTTTATCTAAAATTTCTGAGAATTCAGTGCAAGTGTTATCAAATTGTTATTTATCATGCTAGTTGTAATGATTTATTCCAACATTATTAATATAAAAAAATGATAAGAAATTGATTTATCATCCATAGATACATTTATCTATAAATATCATTATTATTATTATTATTAAACTTAATCACTCAGACAGGTTAACTAGATAACTTGTTGATTCGACACTTAAGTTGAGTTGGGTTTTAAAATAAATAAGTAGAAATTAGCTCGGTCAAAATCTAGTATAATTAAAATAATATTGTTTTATTTATAACAAAAATAATTAAATAGCGTTTTTTAAATTGATTGAATCAGCTAAATTAATGCTTTTAACTTATGAACTGAATTTTAGACTAGATCTTAGCCGTATCAGGTTTGATTACTTTGGTGTGTGTATATATATATATATATATATATATATATATATATATATATATATATATATATGTTTAATTTAGTATAAAAACTGATATCTGACTCATTTAAAAAGTAATTTAATTAATCAGATGTTGAGTTTGTTTCCGCAATAAACACAAACTTGCTTGCTTGAATACCCATGCATGGTTAAAAAAATAATTTCCAAAATCCAACTCATTAATATCAATTTGTTTTTACTGTTTAGTCCATGAGAGTTGTCGATCACTTCACTTCACTTCACTTGATAAGTCAGTCCCAATTTCCAAAACCAACTTGATCTCTACTTACCACCCCCAACAATAATCTACACCATCCATCTAATTTCTCCCGA